>Ga0182014_10000083_pt1 | contig 95477 bp, 86 predicted proteins | sample 612S2DmetaG_FD_120489 | JGI IMG/M metagenome (GOLD analysis project Ga0182014, IMG submission 120489) | Permafrost microbial communities from Stordalen Mire, Sweden - 612S2D metaG | ecosystem: Environmental > Terrestrial > Soil > Wetlands > Permafrost | place: Sweden: Stordalen | collected... | reverse complement strand
TTGGCGGTGAGGTTCCGCCCCGGGTTCTGCGCGAGCAGCCGGGCCAGGATCAGCAGGCTGTTCAGCGGCGTGCGCAGCTCGTGCGACATGTTCGCGAGGAACTGCGACTTGTACTTCGAGGCCAGCGCGAGCTGCCGGGCGCGTTCCTCGATCTCCTGCCGGGCCCGCTCGATCTCGGCGTTCTTCGTCTCGATGTCGCTGTTCTGGCGGGCGAGCAGCTCGGCCTTGTCCTCGAGTTCGGCGTTGGACCGCTGCAGCTCCTCCTGCTGGGCCTGCAACTCGACCGAACGGACCTGCAGCTCGCCGGTCAGCCGCTGGGACTCGTTCAGCAGCGCGTCGGTCCGCGCGTTGGCCACGATCGTGTTGACGTTGACGCCAAGGCTCTCGGTGAGCTGCTCCAGGAAGTCGGTCTGCACCGGGGTGAACGTGGTGAAGGCGGCCAGCTCGATGACGCCCAGCACCCGGCCCTCGAACAGGATCGGCAGCACGGCCAGGTTGGACGGCGAGGCCTCGCCCAGCCCAGAGGTGATCTTGACGTAGCCGTCCGGCAGGTCCGCCACGATGATGGACCGCTTGCTCTTGGCCACCTGGCCGATCAGCGACTGGCCGAGCCGGTACTGCAGCGGGGCCTCCTTGTCGGCGCGCAGACCGTAGCCGGCGATCAGGCGCAGCCGGGTGTCGCCGTTCTCGGGCTCGGCCAGGAAGAACGTGCCGTGCTGCGCCCCGACCAGCGGCGCGAGCTCATCCATGATCAGCTCGGCGACCACGGCCAGGTCCCTGTGGCCCTGCATCATGCCGGAGATCCGGGCCAGGTTGGACTTGAGCCAGTCCTGCTGCTGGTTGGCCTGGATGGTCTCGCGCAGCGACTGGACCATGGCGTTGATGTTGTCCTTGAGCTCGGCGACTTCGCCCTGCGCCTCGACCGAGATCGAGCGGGTCAGGTCCCCGGCGGCGACCGCGCTGGTCACCTCGGCGATCGCCCGGACCTGGCGGGTCAGGTTCCCGGCCAGCTCGTTAACGTTCTCGGTCAGCCGCTTCCAGGTGCCGGAGACGCCCTCGACCTCCGCCTGGCCGCCCAGGCGACCCTCGCTGCCGACCTCGCGGGCCACCCGGGTGACCTCGGCGGCGAAAGACGAGAGCTGGTCGACCATCGTGTTGATGGTCTCCTTCAGCTCCAGGATCTCGCCGCGCGCGTCGACGCGGATCTTCTGCGTGAGGTCACCCTTGGCCACCGAGGTGGTCACCGCGGCGATGGAGCGGACCTGGGCGGTCAGGTTCGCCGCCATCACGTTGACCGACTCGGTCAGGTCCTTCCAGGTGCCGGACACGCCCGGGACGTGGGCCTGACCGCCCAGGATGCCGTCGCTGCCCACCTCGCGGGCCACCCTGGTCACCTCGTCGGCGAACCCGGACAGCTGATCGACCATCGTGTTCAGGGTGCTCTTGAGCTCGAGCATCTCGCCCTTGGCGTCGACGGTGATCTTCTGGGTCAGGTCGCCCTTGGCTACGGCCGTGGCCACCTGGGCGACGTCGCGGACCTGCCCGGTGAGGTTGCCGGCCATGGCGTTGACCGAGTCGGTCAGGTCCTTCCACGTGCCGGAGACGCCCTTGATGTCGGCCTGGCCACCCAGCCGACCCTCGGAGCCGACTTCACGGGCCACCCGGGTGACTTCGGAGGTGAACTGGTCGAGCTGATCGGCCATGCCGTTGAAGACGGTGGCGATCTGGTCCATCAGCGGGTCGCCGGTCTCCGGGAGGCGGGTGCTGAAGTCGCCGCCGCGCACGGCCGTGAGGCCCGCCAGGAGCTGCTCCAGCCCCGATTCATCCAGCTTGCGGCCTGCGTGCATGACGTCGGTCATCAGCACTCCCCCTCATGGTGGCGGCGTCCGCGGCCCGGGGACGGGCCAGACTTCCGTTCAGATCCCGGCACGCCTTGCGGTACGGCCCAGGGTGCGGCTCCCGGCACGGCGCGGGCACGTGCCGATAGTAGGGCGCCCAGCGCGCGCTAACGGCGGACCCGCACGTTTGCCGCATGGCAACATTAATGGTGCCGGGGCCGGGATGATCGCGCGTACATGGTCATTCCATGCTCGCATAGCCTGCGGGAGCGGAGAAGCCCACAGCGAACCGGCGATGGCATGAGGAAGGTCGGTGAGCGGTGCCGAGCAGCGGCGAGGAGATCCTGCGCCTGGCGGCGGTGATCGACCGGCAGCGCCGGGAGCTGGATCAGGTGCGCTCCGGAGCGGCGGCCCGGTCGGTCATCGACATGGCCAAGGGCGCCCTCATCGAGCGGCTGGGCTGTTCGGCCGCCGAGGCCATGAGCCAGCTGACCGCGCTCGCCGGCGAGGCGGGCACGCCGGTGGCGGAGATCGCCGCCGCGATCATCGGCCACGTCCCCGCCCCCGCACGCACGCATGTCCCGCCGGGCGACGGGACAAGGACCGGGACGCCGCGGAACCAGTTCACCGGGGCGGCCATGGATCTGGCCGCCGACGGCGGCGAGATCGCGGCCGCGGTCCTGAACCACACGCTGGCGCCGCTCGGCGCGTCCGCCGCCGCGCTCTGGCTGATCAGAGCGGACGGCGCCCTCGACCTGCTCGGCGAAGCAGGGCTCGGGCCGGCCGAGGCGAGCCGCTGGCGGCGGGTCCCGCCGCAGATGGACTGCCTGGCCCAGCGCGTCGCCCACGGCGGTCCCGACCTGTGGTGGCCCGTCGGCGCCCCGGCCCCGGACGCTCCCCCGCTGATCGGGCGGTGGCCGGGCGGGGCACGCGCGGTGGCTGCCCTCCGCGACCGCGGCGCGGTCCTGCTGGGCGTGATGGAGGTGTGCTGGCCCCAGCCACGGGCCATTTTCCCGGACACGCTGCGCCAGCAGGTCGGCGAGCTGGCCCAGGCGTGCGCGGACCTGCTCGCCGCCCGCGCCGCGGACGGCGAGCTGGGGATGGTGCGCTCCCGCCCGGCGCTGCGCGGCCTGCTGGAGAGCCTGCTGGAGTCGGTGATGATCGCCTCCGCCGTCCGGGACGGCGAGGGGCGCATCGGCGACTTCCGCATCGACTACGCCGGTGAGACCTTCCGCGACCCGGCCGGGCGGAACGCCAGCGAACTGACCGGCCACACGCTGCTCGAGCTCTATCCCACGGCGTCCACGGTGGGCGGCATCCTGGAGCACGCGATCCTCGCCCTCACCACCGGCCAGGCCCAGCATCTTCCGGGCCCGGTGCGGACCGCCCCGGCCGGTGAGGTGACCGGCGCGATCGCCGACATCCGGATCGCGCGATTCTTCGACGGGATCGTCCTCAGCTGGCGGCAGGCCGGTGCGGTCGACCAGCTCGCGGCCCGGCTGCAGCAGATCCAGCGGCTCGGCCGGATCGGCGCCTGGGAGGAGAACCTGATCACCGGGAAGGCGGACTGGACCGAATCCGCGTTCGCGCTCTTCGGCCTGCCCGCCCGCGAAGGGGCCGCCATCCCCGTCACTGACCTGCACAGCTATGTGATCGCGGCGGACGTCCCGGCGGTGAAGCGATTCCGGGAGTCACTCGTGGGCGGGCAGGAGCCCACCGGCGCGACGTTCCGCATCGTAAGGGCCGACGACGGGAGCGTTCGGCAGATGCGCGTGTTCGCCGAACCGGTGCCCGGCCCGGCCGGGACGATCGGGGCCGTCCGGGGGGCGTTCCAGGACATTTCCGCCGAGTACCAGACCCAGGTCGCGCTGGCCGCCACCCAGGATCAGCTAGCCGACACCGAACAGCGCGCCGAAGAGGAGCACCTGCTGGCGTTGCGCCTGCAGCGGGCCATCATGCCGCCGAGCGCCGAGCCGGTCGCCGCGGCCGGGATCGAGGTCGAGGTGCGGTACCGCCCGGCAGGCCCGGGCCACCTGGTCGGCGGGGACTGGTACGACACGCTGCTGCTGCCCAGCCAGGAAGTCCTCCTCGTCGTGGGGGACATCGCCGGGCACGGAATCGACGCGGTGACCGGCATGGTGGCCGCGCGGAACTGCCTGCGCGGGCTGGCCGTCACCGGCGCGGGGCCGGCCGAGCTGCTCGGCTTCCTCAACAGCGCGATCTGCCATCTCCTCGACGGAGTGGTCGGCACGGTGGTCTGCGGGCTCTACGACCCCGGACGGCGCGTGCTCCGCTGGGCGCGGGCCGGGCACCTGCCGCCCGTCGTCATCCGTGACGGGACCGCGACGATCCTCCCGCTACCGCACGGGGTGCTTCTGGGCACCGCTCCCGACGCGACCTACGAGGAATTCACCGCGTCGATGGCCGTCGGGGACACGATGCTGCTGTTCACCGACGGCATGATCGAGCGCCGTGACAGCCCCATCGACGAGGCGCTGGACCAGTTCGCGCGGCGCGCGGCGGTCCCGCAGCCGTCGGCCGCGGCGCTCGCCGATCACGTCCTCGCTCATGCGGCCTCCGACACCGGCGACGACGCGTGCCTGGTCGCCGTCCGGATCCGCTAGCGCGAAGCCGCCACGGCCGCTCCGCCAGGCCCTACGGCCGCTCCGCGAAAGCCGCTAAGGCCGCTCCGCTTAGGCTCCTACGGCCGCTCCGCGAAGCCGTTAAGGCCGCTCCAAAGTGGGCGTGCCGCCCGGCGGAGTAAGGGTGGGCGTGCCGGCCGGCGGGGTGATGGCCTCGGCGCTGGCCACCGCCTCCTCCACGCTGTCGTACAGCGGGAGCCGGTAGGCGAGGCCGGTGATCCAGAGCGCCTTCGCCGGACGGTACTGCGGACCCGCGAGGATCAGGCTCCCCGAGCCGGTCAGCAGCTTTTTCCAGTGACCGACGATGACGGCCAGGCAGCCGGTGTCCATGAACGTGACCGCGGACATGTCGATGATGACCTGGCTGTTGTGGCGGCGGGCCTTGGTCATGAACTGATCGAACTGATCACGGGTGATGAGGTCGAGATTCCCGGCCACTTTGACGACCGTGTACGGGCCGCGCTGCTCCGATGACAGGGACAGCATGTGAGATCTACCCCCCAGAGATGACGGCAGGACAATTCCTACGATACAGCGCCGTCCGTGATCAACCTGAGGGCCGCCTGTGAACAACCTGGGGGCGCAGGCCTACCTGAGGGCCATCCGCAGCAAGACGGCGGTACCGGCGGATGTCGCCTTGATCTGCAGGCCGTCGCAGACCAGGCGGGCCACCTCCAGGCCCATGCCACCCTGTTCGGCGGGCCGCCGCGGGAGCGGGGCGGGCGCCATCGCGGCCTCCCAGCACCCGCTGTCGCGGATCTCCGCCAGCCCGGCGCCGCCGGTGACCTGGAGCCGCAGCGAGGCCTTCGGCGATCCGTGCCGGACCGCGTTGGTGGCGATCTCGTTGACCGCGATCACGAAGTCGTCGGCGGCCTCCACCGACATCCCGGCCTCGGTCGCCCAGGTCACCGTGAGCCGGCGAACCTTCGGAAGATCGGCGGCGGTGAAGTTCATTTCGTACGGTTCCGGACGTGCAGGACGCCACGCTCCGCGAGCGCGCGGCGGCGAGCCGTCTTTCACACCCCCACCTACCCTGGAACCGCTAGTGACGCCACCCTTTGTTCGGACACGAGGCTCCCTGCCCAGGTTTTGCGCGGACATCCCCTCCGGGGCCAACTGGCTGCGCGGGAAATCGCCGACGACGGCTAAAACGGCGCGCCGGACGCCTCAGCAACGGTACCGGACGCCCCCGGGGGCACGGCATCCTGTCCGGGCGTGAACGTTACCACTGGCGCGGGTTCCGGGTCGGCCGGCAGGCCGGGCGCGGGCGCCCCGCGGGCCGGCGGCCGGGCGTCCCGCACAATGGGGCCGACTGCGCGGCACGGTGGCCGCAGGGCGAACGAAACGACGCAGTCCGTGCCGGCGCGGCGGGAAGATGGTACAAGAAGGGGCGTGGATCAGCTCAGGGCATCGGTCAGCGCCGAGGCCTCCTACACCCTGGTCGTGCTGACCGGCGAGTCCGATATGAATACTCGCCAGATACTCGGCACTGTCCTGGAACAGGCCATGTCGAAGGCCGGCCGGCACCTGCTCATCGACATGTCCGGACTGGAATTCATCGATTCGGTGGCCATGCACGTGCTGATCGACACCCGGAACCGGTTCGCGCTCGAGGGCGGCCGGACCTCGATCATCGCGCCGCACCCCCTCGTCGCCCGGGTGCTGAATCTGAGCGGCGCCGATCAGATGGTGCCCGTCCACCCGGACCTCGCCGCGGCCCTGGCCGCAGAAGGCTGAGCCCGGCGCACCGGGCCGATTGAGGATGAGACGCCGGTTTTCCGCACTATGTGCGGAAAACCGCCGCCGATCATGGGTTTTACCCGTCGCGGACCGGGAGGCTGGTCGGCCCGTACGAGGGCGTGCGCTTTGGCACCGGGGGGCGACGTGGGCCGGAAGGGCCCCTTGACGCCCCTGCCGGCTCGCCTTAGCCTCGCAGGAAAACCTATTCCTTGAGTTTCGGGGGCCGGTTCGTGCCGCGTTGGCTCCCGCTCAGGAGAGCCAACGGAGTGGCCGACGTGACGTACCTGGACTCCCAACCGCTCGCGAAGGATTCCGGCCCGGGGTCAGAAGGCCGGCCGGGAACCGGCCCGGCGGGTCCCGCGATCCCGGCGACCGGCGCGCTGACGGCCCACCGCCCGCTGGGCGGCCCGGGTGCCGTGCTGACCGCCGGCCTGCTCGGCGACTGGCAGCGCCGGAACCGCGACGCGAGCCTGCCGCTCGCCCTGCGCCAGCTCGAAGCCGCGGGCAACCTGGCCAACGTCCGGGCCGCGGCGGAAGCAGCGCAGTCGGCGGGAACTCCCGGCCAGGTCCGTTCAAGAGCAGTGAACCGGGCCGCTGACTCGGTGCACCCGGCTACGGCGGCCGAGGGAGCCAGCGCGGCGGAGGCCAGCGACGCAGCGGATGCGGCGGATGCGGCGCCCCCGGGCGGGGCGCCGTCCGGCCACCGGTACCACGGGCCGGTCTTCATGGATTCCGATATCCACAAGACGCTGGAGGCGATCGGCTGGGAGCTGGCGCGCGACCCGGGCAGCACCGCGGCTCGCGCGCTGGCCACGTTCGCCGCGGACGCGGTTTCGCTGCTGGAGCAGGCCCAGGAGCCGGACGGGTACCTCGATTCCTACGTCCAGGTCAGCGGGGAGCCCCGGTACAGCCGGCTGGCCTCCAGCCACGAGCTGTACTGCGCCGGGCACCTGATCCAGGCGGCCGTGGCCATGGCCCGCACCGCCGGGGACAACCCGGCGGCCGGGCGCCTGATGGCGGTGGCCCGGCGGCTGGCTGATCACCTGGTAGCCACGTTCCTGGGCCGCGAAGCCGGGCTGGACGGGCACCCGGTCATCGAAACGGCGCTGGCCGAGCTGTACCGGCAAACCGGGGCGCGCGACTACCTCGCCCTGGCCACTCAGTTCGTTGACCAGCGGGGACACGGCCTGGCCGGGGACTCCGGCCGCGGGCACCGTTACCTGCAGGACCAGATCCCCATCCGGGAGACAGTGACCGAGGAGGGGCACGCGGTCCGTGCCCTGTACCTCGAAGCCGGCGTCGTCGACGTCGCGACCGAAACCGGCGATGCGGAGCTGCTGGCCTCCTCGATCGCCCGGTGGGAGGACATGGTCGCCACCAAGACCTACCTGACCGGCGGCAACGGCTCCCGGCACTCCGACGAGTCCTTCGGCGACCGGTATGAGCTGCCCCCGGACCGGGCCTACAACGAGACCTGCGCCGCGATCGCCAGCTTCCAGTGGAGCTGGCGGCTGCTGCTGGCCACCGGGCAGTCGCGCTACGCCGATCTGATGGAACGGGTCCTGTACAACGCGTTCGGCGCGTCGGTCTCCACCGACGGGCAGCGGTTCTTCTACGTCAACCCGCTCCAGCGGCGCGCGGACCATTTCGAAGGCGACGACCCCGGGCGCCGGCACGAATGGTTCTCCTGCGCCTGCTGCCCGCCCAACATCATGCGGCTGCTCGCCTCCCTCCAGCACTACCTGGCCACCATCGCCGGCGACACCCTGTACCTGCACCAGTTCACCGGCGCGGAGCTGAACGTCCCGCTGGCCGGGGGCACGCTCGCCATCGCGGTCTCGGCGGGCCTTCCCTGGTCCGGCGAGGTCACCGTGCAGGTGACCGGCGCGCCCGAGGCCGAGTGCGGGCTCGCGGTCCGGGTCCCGTCGTGGAGCCGTGAGCCCCACCTGCGGGTCAACGGCGAGCACGTCCCGGCCACGCGGGCCGAGGAGGGGTACCTCATCGTCACGCGCGCCTGGCGGGCGGGAGATGTCCTGTCGTGGACGTTCGGCCTGGCGGCGCGGTGGGTGTTCCCGCATCCGAGGATCGACGCGGTCCGCGGGTGCGCCGCCATCGAGCGCGGGCCGCTCGTCTACTGCCTCGAGCAGGCTGACCAGGAGGCTGGCTCGGACCTGGCCAATCTCGCCCTGCTCAGCGGAACGCCGCTGGCCGAACGTCCGGCCACGCGGCCCGGGATCGGCCGGACGGTGCTCGTCGACGCGCGCGCCGTGCCGGTGGTGCCCGGGGAGGCGGAAGGGCCGACGGCCGAGGGGCGACGGGCCGAGGGGCCGAAGGCGGACGGCCCGGCGGGTCTGCCGTACCTGGGTGAAAGGCCCGGAGGGCTCGGGACGGGTGGCACAGTCGGGTTCACGGCGACGGCGGTCCCCTACTTCCAGTGGGACAACCGTGATGGGCGCGCCATGCGGGTCTGGCTGCCAGCCGCTTCCAAAACCGGTTGAGCGTACCCGGCCGCGGCTGACCATAATTGCCTGATGAGGGTGACGGGCCAACCGATGGCGGGTTCTGGGCCCGAGGCGGGCCGGGTAGCGGCGGCGGGTCCGGGAAAGGGGCCGGGGCTGGCGGCCGCGATCGGCGTCCGCGCGGCGGCGACCGCGGACGCCGAATCCATCGCGGCGATCTACGCGCCCGTGGTCACCGGCTCGGCGATCTCCTTCGAGGAGACACCGCCGGGGCCGGACGAGGTCAGCCGGCGGATGCTGGGGAGTCCCCGGCTGCCCTGGCTCGTCGCCGACGACGCGGGCCGCGTCGCGGGGTACGCGTACGCGTCGGCGCACCGGCAGCGGCCGGCCTACCGCTGGTCCGCGGACTGCTCCGTCTACCTCGACCCGGGGTACCGCGGCCACGGGCTCGGGCGCCTGCTGTACGAGAACCTGATCAGCGAGGTACGTGACCTCGGGTACGTGTCGCTGTTCGCCGGTATCGCACTGCCGAACGCGGCCAGCGTCGGACTGCACGAGGCGGTGGGCTTCCGGCCGGTCGGGGTGTTCCGGGACGTCGGGTACAAGTTCGGGGCCTGGCGGGATGTCGGCTGGTGGCAGCTGCGCCTGCGGGACCGGCCGGCGGACCCCGGCGAGCCCCGTCCCTGGGCCCCGCCGGCCGATCGCGAAGAGGACGGTGGCCATGGCCAATCGTGAGCTGGTGGTCCTGGGCACCGCGAGCCAGTCTCCGACGCGGGCGCGTAACCATAACGGCTACCTGCTGCGCTGGGAGGACGAAGGTCTGCTGTTCGACCCGGGCGAGGGAACGCAGCGGCAGATGCTGCTGGCCGGGGTCCGGGCCAGCGAGATCTCGCGGATCTGCATCAGTCACTTCCACGGCGATCACTGCCTGGGGCTACCCGGCGTGCTGCAACGGCTCTCGCTGGACCGGGTCGCGCACGAGGTGGCGTGCTACTACCCCGCAGAGGGGCAGGAGTACTTCCGGCGGCTGCGGCACGCCGCGATCTTCCATGAGCTCGCCACCATCCGGGAGCACCCCGTCGGCGGGGACACGGCCGGGGAGGACGGAGCGCGCGATAACGCGGCCGGCCGCGGACGCAGTGGGCCGGACACGGCCGGCGGCGGGTGCGTGATCGGCGGGACGGCGGCGTTCCAGTTGAGGGCCCGGCGGCTGTCGCACCGCGTGCCCACGATCGGGTACCAGCTGGCCGAGCCGGACGGGCACCGCATGGTGCCGGAACGGCTCGCCGCGGTGGGCATCAGCGGCCCCGGCGTCGGGCGGCTGGCCCAGCAGGGCTGGCTCGACGTGGACGGGCGGCGCGTCAATCTCCCCGAGGTGAGCGAACCGAGGCTCGGGCAGCGGTTCGCGTTCATCATGGACACCCGGCTCTGCGAAGCGGCCTTCGCGCTCGCGGAGGGGGCCGACCTGATGGTGTGCGAGGCCACGTTCCTGGCCCCCGACGCGGCCCTCGCCCCCGAGTACGGGCACCTGACCGCCGCCGAGGCGGGCCAGATCGCCGCGGAGTCGGGCGTGCGGACGCTTGTGCTGACCCACTTCTCCCAGCGCTACGCGCACCAGGATCCGCAGCGCTTCGCCGACGAGGCGGGCTCCGTCTTCGGTGGCGAGATCGTGGTGGCCGCAGACCTGACCCGGATCCCGGTCCCGCGCCGCCGGTGAAGGGCCACGGCCGGGACCAGGCCACGCCGTACGCTCGCAGGCCCCGGGCACAGATCCGCCGCACGGGGCCCGGGTTGGAAGGCCGCCGCGCGGCGGATAGGGTGCCCGCCGGACGGCGGACGTGAAGGAGCCGTTACTCCAGGGCGTACGTGCCCGGTGCCGGCGCGAGCGGCGGGTACTTCCGGTTGCCGAGCCCGGCGCGCGCCTTCTTCTCCTCGCCGGAGCGGGCCAGGATCCACGTCATCCACTGCGGCCACCAGGAGCCGCCGTGCCAATCGGCCTTGGCCCGCCACGCGTCCGGGTCGGGCCCGCCGGCCGGGGCGTCCCAGTAGCCGTATTTCGCCGTCGTGGCGGGGTTGACGAAGGACTGAATGTGGCCCGACTTCACGACGGCCACTTCCTTGTCGCCGCCGAGTAGCTGCGTCAGGTTGTAGCACGTCCGCCAGGGCGTGATGTGGTCGGTGAACCCGGCCACGTGGAAGCTGTCGCAGGTGACCTTGGCCAGGTCGATGGGGGTCCCGAGTGAGGTGATCCCGCCCGGGACGGCCGCGCTGCCGCTCATCGCGATCCGGGTGGTGTCCGCCGAGAACCTCGCGGGCAGCGCGGTCGCGTCGTCGTTCCAGGCCAGCACGTCGAAGGCGGGCGGCTCCTCGCCGAGCAGCCAGCCGCTGACCGCGTAGTTGAACACGAGATCGTTGGGCCGCAGCCACGCGAACGTGGTCTTCAGCGTCGAGCCCGCGATGACCTCGTTTTTCGCGGCCGCCTGCTCCGTCAGCTTAAGCGTGTCCCCACTGTTCAGCATGCCGACCACGTTGGGGGACGCGTTCGTCATCATCGTGACCATGAACGTGGCCGAGTTGACCGACGTGTCCCCCCGGGCGGCCAGCACGCCCAGCGCGAGCGTGTTCGTCATGCCACCCGCGCACAGGCCGAGCACGTTGATGTCCTCGCTGTGGGTGATCTCCTTGACGACGTCCACCGCACGGAGCGCGGCGGCCACGTAGTCGTCAAAGTCCCAGCTCCCGTGCCCGAGCTCCGCACGCGGGTTGCGCCAGCTCACCATGAAGACGGTGAGGCCGTTCTCGACCGCGTACTCGACCATGCTGCGCCCCGGCGCGAGGTCGAGCACGTAGTACCGGTTGACCTCCGGCGGCACCATCAGCAGCGGGCGGCTGCGCACGGTCGGCGTGGACGGCGCGTACTCCAGCAGTTCGAACATGTCCTCGCGGTAGACGACCGAGCCCGGCGTGCACGCCAGCTGCTCGCCCACCTTCATCGCGTCCCGGTTGACCATCTTGGGCATGCCGCCGTTGGACAGGTCGCGCAGCATGTTCTGAGCGCCGCTGAACAACGAGCGCCCGCCGGTCTCGAACGCGCGCTTGAGCGCGGCCGGGTTGGTCGGCAGGAAGTTGGTAGGGGCCAGGGATGCGGTCATGATGTTGGCCAGGAAGGTGGCCCGCGCCTGCTGCTCCCACGAGGGACCGACGGCGCCGGCCATCCGGTCCGCCCACTCCTCGAACAGCCGGTACGTCAGCCCGAGCCCGCGGAAGGCCGGGTTGACGGTCCAGGTGGGATCCTTGAAGCGGGCATCCTTCGCGCCGTATTCGAGGTCGGACTGGCCCAGGGCGATCTTCGTCAGCTCGCCGACCAGCCACGGCATCTGCCGGGCGGCCTCGGCCGGGCTGAGCAGGTCCGCGGCGATCTGGAGCATCCCCGTCAGGTCGGGCGCGTTACCGGGCGGCAGCCCGGCTCCCAGTGGCAGATCGGGGTCGATGTCGGGCGCCGGCGCGCTGGGGGCGGCAGCCGCTGCCGGGGTAGACGGTGTGCTGTCGTCGGCTGGGGAGGGCGCGTCATTGCGGCCCATGGTCCCTCCTTCGTCGTGGGATCCACGTCTTCAAGTGCGGGGATCCATGTCTTCAAGCTCTCACCGGAGGGCGAGAAGTCAAGCCAATGCCTCCGTTTAACGCCGTAACTGCGGTCTTCCGTCACGGGCAGCCGGGACCAATGGCAGGTTCCGGCCCGTCACCGTCCGGCTTACGTTCAACACAGGCAAGCCCGCTGGTCGCGACACTCTTCCCGGAAGCAGCTGACTTTCTCAGTACCTGGCCACGGGCCTGCCCGCGACACCGATGGGAGCCAGCTGCATGAGTGTCACCGAGGACACGGCGCGGGAGCCACGGGCGCATATCCGGGACCGGGTCGCGCCGGTAATGGGCGGCACGGCCAGTACCGGCGCCGCGGTCGGTGGCCCAGGCGGCCCTGGACCACATGCCAGAGCGCGGCACCGGCCGGATCATCAACGTCTCGCCGGTCATAGGAGAGACCGGCAACATCGGGCGGGCCACCTACGCGGCGTCCAAGTCCGGGCTCTTCGGGCCGACCAAGACCCTGGCCCGGGAAACGCTCTTCCACCTCAACAAGGCCGAGATGCCGCCCGGTGACGGCATCGGGCGCACCGTCAACGCGGTCACGCCCGGGCTCATCGCCACCGACATGCCGGCCACCATCCCCAAGCGCGCACTGGACCGGATCCGCAGCATGATCCCGGTCGGCCGGCTGGGCACACCCGAGGAGATCGCGCGAGTGGTCTGCTTTCTGACCTCGGACGACTCGTCCTGCATCACCGGCCAGATCTGGGCCGTCAACGGCGGCCTGGACATGTGACGGAGACCCGGCAGACCCTTGCTTGACAAACCGTCCAAATGCTTGGTATAGTTAGCAACATCGTCCGAGGAGGACAAAAAAATGACCGAGACCCACACCACACCCCGTGACGTACAGGGCGAGATCATCAAGACCGTCAACCAGAGCCAGGACGCGGTCATCGAGGCCATCCGTGACTGGGCCGACGCGGTGCAGGCACTGACGCCGAAGCTCCCCCCGCTGAACGTGCCGTTCGCGGGCAAGCTCCCGCAGCCCGAGCAGCTTGTGGCCAGCGCCTACGACTTCGCCGAGCAGCTGCTCTCCAGCCAGCGCCGGTTCGCCGAGGAGCTGGTGCGGGCGACCAGCCCGCTGCTGCCCATCAAGGACGAGGGCAAGGGCAAGGCCGCGGCCAAGTAACGAGGCCAGGTAAGCAAGTACGTACCGTCCGGCCGCGGGCGGGCGCACGAGTGAGCAGGCGGCGGGTCGGGCGAACCGGCCCGCCGCCGCCTTGTGCGGACTATCTCTAGCAGAACATCAGACACACCACGGGGGCCGACCATGACGAATCCATGGCAGGCACAGCAGGAAGCGCTCGGCGCGTTCATCCGCAGCCAGCGCAAGCTGGCCAACCTTTCGCTGCGCCAGCTGGCCGACCTGACCAGCCTCTCCAACCCGTATCTGAGCCAGGTCGAGCGGGGCCTGCACCAGCCGTCGGTACGGGCCCTCAAGTCGATCGCCGACGCGCTCAACGTGTCGGCCGAGACCCTGCTGGCCGAGGCGGGCCTGGTGGACGCGCTGGCCCGGAAACGGAACGACGGATCAGAGGGTCCGCCGCCGCAGACCGAGGCGGCCATCGGCGCGGACGAGCGCCTCAGCGAGGCGCAGCGCACCGCCCTGATCGCGGTCTACCGCAGCATGCTGGACCGGGAGTGACGGGGCCGCGTATGAATGGGGGCTGGATCTGCGCGGCGTGCGGTAATCACTACCCGGGCGCGCCGGCCCCCCGGTAATCGGCGGAATATCGATGCCGAAACGGACATGGGATCGGGCTCAGCGGGTGCGGTCCATCTCCGGCCGCGCGTGCCGGGCTCCGTCGCCGCTGGCTCCCGAGCGGATCTCGGCGCGCCGCCGCCGGAAGAAAACCCAGACCGCGGCGATCACGGCCAGCACGACGACCGCCGCGATGATGTAGGTGACCCCGTGGAAGCCGTTGACGATCTCCTGCCAGTTGGCGCCGACCGCGTAACCCGCCAGCGCCAGGCCCGCCGTCCAGGGGATGCAGCCAATGGTGGTGTACACGCCGAACCGCAGCGGGGGCATCTCCGCGAATCCGGCGGGCAGCGAGATGAAGGTCCGCACGACGGGCAGGATGCGGCCGATCAGGACGGCCTTCTGCCCGTGCCGGGCGAACCACACCTCGGCGCGGTCGATGTCGTGCTCGCGCAGCCAGATCCGGCCGCCCCAGCGGCGCAGCGCGGCCTGGCCGGCGTACCGGCCGACCGCCCAGGCGATGTAGCTGCCCACGACGTTGCCCGCCACCCCGGCCACGATGACGAGGGCCAGGTTGAGATGAGTGCCGGCGACCGTCCCGGCCGCCAGCGCGCCGCCCAGCGTCATGATCAGCTCGGACGGGATCGGGATGCACGCCGATTCAGCCACCATGAGCACGAACACGGCCAGATAGCCGTAGGTGACGATGAAGTGCTGCATTTTCTCGCTTTCTCAGGCCCCGTCATCCCCCCGCCCCCAGGTCCCAGGTCGGGAGGATTCCGGCGCAAGCGTTACCGGCGGACGGCCGTGGCATGGCAGAATTCCTTGCGGATAGCTTCTACGTATCCGTAGAAGTTCTACAGGTCTGTAGATTACAGCATGATGCCCAGAAGATAGACGCGGAATCATTTATGAGCACACACGACGGCGGAGCCGACGCAGGCTCCCGCCGCGCGGCCGGCGAACTGGAAGGCGCGGTGCTGGCGGTCCTGCACAGCGCGGGCGCGCCGCTGTCGCCCGGTACCGTCCGGGAGCGCCTCGGCGGAGACCTCGCCTACACCACGGTCGTGACGATCCTGTCCCGGCTGCACGCCAAGGGCGTCCTGGAGCGGGCCCGTGCGGGACGCGCCTATCTGTACGCGCCGGTGGCGGACGAGCCGGGGCTCGCGGCCCGCCGGATGGCCACCGTGCTCGCCGCCGAACCCGACCGCGAAGCCGTCCTGGCCCGGTTCGTTTCGGGCCTCTCGGAGTCGGACGAGCAGGTGCTGCGCCGTATGCTCGGCGCTGAGGAGACCGGGAGCGACTGAGGAGCTTCGCCGTGCAATGGGCTATCTACCTGCCGCTCGCGGTCCCGCTGTGCGCGGCCGCGGGCGCGCGTACCATCGCCAGCCGGCTGCCCCCGCAGGTCGCGACCTGGCTGCTGACCGGGGCGGCCGTCGCGCTGGCCGCGCTGAGCACGGCCGTCCTGGGACTGCTCGCCTTGGCCGCAATTCTCCGCGTCCCGCTGGTGGCCACGCTCGGCCACATGTCCGTGCAGGTCATCCGGCATGAGGACCCGGCCTCCCTGACCGCGGCCGTCGGGGGCACCGCGCTGCTCGCGGTGGCGGTCGCGGCAGCCGGCCGGGCCGCCTGGCGGCGCGCCAGGGCGCTGGTCTCCGCCGCCCGGCACGCCCGCTGCCTGCCCGGCTCCAGCCAGGTCGTGGTGGTACCGGACGGCTCCGCGGACGCGTACGCCGTACCCGGCTGGCCCGGCCGGATCGTCGTCACCGCCGGCATGCTGGACGCGCTCAACCCGGACGAGCGCCGCGTCCTGCTCGCGCACGAGCGCGCGCACACCAGCAGCCATCACTACCTGTTCACCGCGCTCAGCTACCTGGCCGCGGCGGCCAACCCGCTGCTGCGCCCGGTCGCGGCGGCGGTGACCTACACCGTCGAGCGCTGGGCCGACGAGACGGCCGCCCGGGACTGCGGTGACCGCCGCCTGGCGGCCCGGGCCATCGGCAAGGCGGCGCTCGCGTCGGCCGAGCGGACCGCGCCCGGAGCCTCCGGGCGCCGGACCCTGGCGATGGGCATCACCGGGCCGTTCCGCGCGCGGAGCAGGACCCGGCTGCGCGATATGGCCAGGCTCTCCGCCCTGGCCAGGCTGGGCCACGTGCTCGGGGTGGGCGGTGCGGGCCCGGTGCCGCGCCGGGTCGCCGCGCTGCTCGCGCCGCCGCTACGGCTCCGCCCGTTGCTCGTGGTAGCGGTCGCGGGCGTGGTGCTCGTGTCCAGCGTCGCGGCCCTGGACGCGGCGCGCGACCTGCACGCGTTCGTCGAACTCGCGCAGACGCAGGTCTTCACCGGCCGCTCCTAGCAGGGAGCAGATTCACAAACCATCGCCCCGTGCGCGGCGGCGGACCTTGCGGATCCCCAGTGCCAGGCCGGTCCTCAAAAGTACGTATACGTACTTTTGACTTGCCGGATACTCTAGGCACGTGGCCGACACCAGGCACGGGGGAACACTCGCCGACACGCACGAGGGCAAGCCGGGCCTGCCCCGAGGCCGGAGCCGGCTGCCGGCCGTGGCCGTGCAGGCGTCGCAGCGCGGGCGACTGGTGCGCGCGGTCGTCGCGGCGGTCGCGGAATCGGGTTACCCGGCGGTGACGGTGGCCGACATCGTGCGGCGGGCGCGCGTGTCGCGGGCCGCCTTCTACACGCACTTCACCGACAAAGAGGACTGCTTCCTGTCCGCCACCCGCGAGGGCGGGAAGCTGATGGTCAGCCAGGTCATCGGCGCCACCCACGCGCTCGGCCCGGGCACGCCGGACGAGGAGGTCCTGCGCGCGGCCTGCCGTGCCTTCCTCGCGTTCGTGGCCGGCGAGCCGGAGTTCGCGAAGATCTTCTACGTCGACATGCCCGCCGCCGGCCCGCGGGCCTGGGAGCGCCTCGACACGGCCCAGCACAAGTACGCGGTGCTGAACCAGACCTGGCACGAGCGCGCCCGGGAACGTCACCCGGAGTGGCCCGCCGTCCCGTACGAGGCCTACCTGGCGCTGGCCGGGGCCACGGCCGAACTCGTCCGCGAGAGGGTCCGGCGGGGCGAGCCGGACGCCGTCCGCGGCCTGGAGGACACCATCGTCTCGCTGCACCTGGCGGTCATGGCCGGCCGCCGGTGGGAAGTGCCCCGGTTACCCGCGCCAGGTGACCAGCGCGTCCAGCGCCTCCACCTGCATCCCCCGCACTAGCAGCGGGTTCACCTCCAGGGACTCCAGCCGGTCGCCCAGCCCGATCGCCACCTCGCTGATCCGCGCGACCACGTCGGCCACCCGGTCCAGGTCGGGCGGCGCGATCCCGCGGGCACCCCGCAGGATCGCGGCGCCCCGGAGTTCGCCGAGGGCCCGGCGGACTTCGGCCGGGCCGATGGGCCCGCCGAGCAGCACCCGCAGCGCGGCGTCCCGCAGCACCTCCACCCAGATACCGCCGAGGCCTACCGCGAGGACGAGCCCCCAGGCCGGATCGCGGACGACCCCGGTGATCAGCTCGATGCCACCGGTCCGGTACGGCTGCACGATCACCCCGGCGTCGCCCGCACCGGCCGCGCGCGCGGCGTTCCGGACGGCCCGGTAGGCGTCCCGGACGGCCGGCTCGTCGGCCAGCGCGAGCCGGACGGCGCCGACGTCGCTCTTGTGCGCGATGGCGCCCGATACGGCCTTGATCACCACGGGGTAGCCCACGGCGACCGAGGCCGCGACCGCGGCGTCCTCGTCGTCGACCCGGTGGCTCGGCACGACCGGGACGCCGTAGGACGCGAGCAGGGCCGCGGCGCGGTCCTCGGCCCAGACGCCGGTCGCGCCGGTCCCGGCCCCGGGCGGGTCGGCCCGGGGCAGGTCGGCCCAGGACGGAGGCGGGCTCCCGGCCAGGTCCGTTCGGGAGAGGGCCCCGGATGGGGATGTCCGGGCCGCTGGAGGGGTCCCGGGCAGGTCCGTTACGGAAATTCCGGGGCTCCCCGAGGGGGCTGTCCTGGCCGACGGAAGGCTCCCTGGGACGTTCGTTAGGGAGGATGATTCCGGGGCCGCCGCGGCGGCGTCGCGATATGCACGTGACCAGCGGACCGCGGCGCCGATCGCACTCAGGCCGTGCTCCATGCCGCCGACCACCGGCGGATATCCGGTGCTGGCCTGGTAAGCCCGGCCTACCGGGGTGATGTCGGTGAGCGCGTTGCTGACCACGACGACCGGCCGGGGAGAGGCCGCGACGCGGCGCGCGGTCGCCCCGAACAGCGCGCGGGCCAGGGCCGGGTCGGCGGGCTCGTCGCGGGGCAGTTCCGCCAGGAGCAGCACGGCGTCGATGCCCGGATCGCCGGTCACGATCTCCAGCGCCCGGCCCAGCAGGGTCCGGTCGACCACCACGTAACCCGTCACGTCGAGCGGGTTGGCCACGGTGGCGAAACCTGGCAGCATCGCGGCCAGCGCCGCCACCGTTTCCGGCGCGTACGCCGGCAGTTCGAGTCCCTCGTCCTGGGCGCGGTCGGCGATGATCTCGGATGCGCCGCCGGACGGGGTGACCACCCCGAGGCGGGGACCGGGCAGCGGGCCGCGCGCGAGCAGCCCGGCCGTGATGATCAGGTCCTCCAGGGACCGGACGCGGATCACGCCCAGCTGGCGGAACACCGCGTCCACCACGTTGTCGTCGCCGGCCAGCGCGCCGGTGTGCGCCTGCGCCGTGTGCCGGGCCTTGTCGCTGCGGCCGACCTTCAGGGCCACGATCGGTTTGCCCGCGGCCAGGGCCAGGCGGGCGACGGCGGCGAATTCGGCGGGCTGGCGCACCGACTCCAGAAACAGCGCGATCACCTTGGTATCCGGGTCGTCCACCAGGTAGCGCACGATATCGGCCACCGACAGCATCGATTCGTTGCCCATCGAGACCAGCAGGCTGATCCCGATGTTGCGGGACTGGGCAAAACTCAGCACCGAACTGGCCAGGCCGCCGCTCTGCAGCACCACCCCGACCGGGCCGCGCAACAGCGGCGGCGGAATCGGCAGGCCGTACGGCGTGATCCCGGCGGCGGCGTTGATGAAGCCGTTGCCGTTCGGCCCGAGGACCGTCAGCCCCCGCTCACGGGCGAACTCGATGATCTCTTCCTCGCGCCGCGCCCCCTCGGAGCCCGTCTCGCCGAACCCGGCGGTCAGGATCACGTACGTGCCGATCCCGAGGCCGGCGCCTTCCCGCAGCACGGGCAGCACCGCGTCGGTGGGCACCATCACGTACGCGAGGTCGACCGGTTCGGGCACGGCTTTGAGGGCGCGGTAGGCCTTTTCGCCGTGCACCTGCGCGGCCCGGTGGTTGACCAGGTGCACCCGGCCCGGGAAGCCATGGTCGCGCAGGTTGTTGAACGTCCCCAGCGACCAGCCCGAGTTGTCCGAGGCGCCGATCAGCGCGATCGACTGGGGGTGGAACAGCGCGCGGAGGCGGCGGGCGCCGCTCACTTCTGCAGCTCCGGGGCTTCCTGCGGGCGGAAGCGGGGCAGGTCCGCGTCCCCGATCTGCTCGACGGTCAGCTGGACGCGCATGCCGATCTCGACGCTCCCCCGGCTGGCCCCGACGATCCGGGTCATCATGCGCACGCCCTCGTCCAGGTCGACCAGGGCGACCGTGAACGGTGTCTGGCCGGCGAACTCGCCGAACGCGCGGTGCACCACCGTGTACGAATGGACCCGGCCGGTCCCGGTGGCGGTGAACCAGCGGAGCGGGCCGCCGAAACAGTGCGGGCAGACCGCGCGCGGGTAGAAGACAGCCGCGCCGCAGCCTTCACACCGCTGCAACCGCAGCTCACCGTCCGCGATGCCGTCCCAGTAGGGCTTGGTGTCGGCGTCGGGAACCGGCTTCATCGACCGCTCCTTCCAGAGGTCCGGGGTCTTCCGTGGGCCCCGGGTCTTCCAGCGGGCCGGGGTCATCCAGGGGCCCGGGGTCATCCAGCGGCCCCGGGTCTTTTAGCGGGCCGGGGTCTTTCAGCGGCCCCGGGTCATCCAGGGGCCCAGGGTCCTGGCCCGGCTCCGGGCTCACAGTGTTCCGAGGATCACGGTGGCGGCCGAGGACAGCACGCCACCGGTGCCGTGCACCAGGGCCAGTTCCGCGGCCGGCACCTGGCGGGCCCAGGCGAAGTCGCCCCGCAACTGCCGGGCGGCCTCGATGAGCAGGAAGATCCCGTACATGCCGGGATGGGTGTATGACAGCCCCCCGCCGTTGGTGTTCATCGGGAATTCGCCGCCCGGGGCGATGCGGCCCCCGGCGATGAAGTCCCTGCCCTCCCCGGGCTTACAGAAACCGAGCGATTCCAGGGTCAGCAGGACCGTGATCGTGAACGAGTCGTAGATCTCCGCCACGTCGATGTCGGCGAGGGTGACGTCCGCCATCCGCAGCGCGGCCGGCCCGGTCTGGGCGGCCCCGGTGACGGTGAGGTCCGGCATGCCGGAGATCGTCGCGTGCGTGTGCGTCTCGCCGTGGCCGAGGATCGTTACCGGCTGGGTGGCCACGTCCGGCCAGCGGTCTTCGGCCGCGATGACCACCGCCCCGCCGCCGTCGGTGACCAGGCAGCAGTCGAGCTTGTGCAGCGGCTCGCAGATCATCGGCGACGCCACGACATCCTCGACCGTGATCGGGTCCCGGTAGTAGGCGCGGGGATTGAGCCGCGCCCACTGTCGCGCCGCGACCGCGACCTGCGCCAGATCCTCGCTGGTCGTGCCGTAGTCGTGCATGTGCCGCATGGCCGCCAGCGCGTACCCGCCGACCGGCATCGGCAGCCCGTACGGCAGTTCGAACTGCGCGGTGAGCTCGGCCGGGCGCGGGGCGTTCCGGCTCCGGCTGGTGCGCTGCGTGCTGCCGTAGGTGATCAGGGCCACGTCGATCAGGCCGGCCTCGATGGCCGCCGCCGCGTGACCGGCGTGCGCCTCGAAGGACGAGCCGCCGATGTTCGTGCCGTCGGTGTAGGCCGGCTGGATGCCGAGGTATTCGGCCAGGGCCATCGTCGGCGCCCAGCTCCACGCCCCGGCGGTGAACAGCGCGTCCACGCTGTCCTTGGTCAGCCCCGCCTCAGCGAGCGCGGCCCGGGCGGCCAGCGCCTGCTGGGACAGGACGGTCAGGTGCGGAGTCCTGCCCACGTCGGATTCGGCCACCCCGACGATCGCAGCGCGGCGTTTTTTCATGCCCTGGCCCGGCCGGCGTTGCCGTTCATGGACGAATTACTCCCCGATGCCGCCCAGCTTGACGTGGCCCTTGAGCAGGTTGCGCGCGATGGTAAGGCGCTGGATCTCGTCGGTGCCCTCGTAGATGCGCAGCAGCCGCAGCTCGCGGTACCAGCGCTCGACCGGAAGCTCCTTGGTGTAGCCCATGCCGCCATGGATCTGCATGACCTGGTCGACGACTTCGTTGGCCATGACCGCGCCGTTGAGCTTGGCGATCGAGGAGGCGTGCCGGGCGTCCAGGCCGGCCTGGACCCGCCAGGCCGCGTACAGGGTGAGCCACTTGGCGCCTTCGATGCCGACCTGCGAGTCGGCGATCTTCCACTGGATGGCCTGATAGTCGGCGATGGGGTGGCCCATCGACTGGCGGATCTTGGCGTAGTCGATCGCCATCTGCAGCAACCGTTCGGCCGAGCCGATCGCGCGGGCCGGGATCAGGTAACGGCCCTGGCGGATCCACTGCATGGCCAGCTCGAAGCCCTTGCCGACCTCACCGAGGACACTGCTCGCGGGCACCCGTACGTCCTCGAAGATCAGCGCCGCCGGGCCCCACTCCCCCATGGTCGGGATCGGCTCCGACTTCCAGCCCATGTCCCGGTCGACGAGGAAACACGTGATCCCCCGGTCCGGCACGACCGCGAACACCATCACGAAGTCGGCGTCATTGCCCCGGGTGATGAAGGTCTTCTCGCCGTTGATGATGTAGTCGCCACCGTCTTCTTTGGCGGAGGTACGGATGCTGCGCGCGTCGGAGCCCGCGCCGGGCTCGGTGATCGCGAAGCAGGAGATCCGCTCACCCTCGATCGTGGGCAGCAGATAACGCTCCTTCTGCTCCTCGTTGGCGGCGTACAGGATGTTGTCGGCGTAACCGCCGAACGCGAACGGGACGAACGAGCGGCCGCACTCCATGGCGATGATGGCCGACATCACCGCGCCGAGGTCCATGCCGCCGTACTCCTCCGGGGTGTTGACCCCCCAGAAGCCGCTGCGCCGGGCCTTGTTCTGCAGCTCGCGAAGTACCGTCGCCTCGAGCCCGGGGCGCCCGGCGCGCTCGTTGCGCAGCACCTCGGGCTCCAGGGGCATGACCTCCTTCTCGATGAACGACCGTACCGTGTCGCGAATCTGCCGTTCCTCGTCGCTGAGCGAGAAGTCCACCATCTACTGACGCCTTTCCTGCGCTTCGGCCGTCACCAGTTATTTGCCTAGCTGCCGACCAGAACAAACTTCCGATCAACTTTCTAGAATCCTGCTCTAGTACTACTCTGAGGCTGACTGCCCACGGCGTTGTTGTCAAATAGCTGACCGGCACCGGCGCTAAAGTTTCCCCGACGGAAGTTCTGCAACGGACATGCGAATGGGACGTAAGCCGACGAGCAACGCCTGGCAATGGAGCCGGTCCGCACAGACCCGGCGCGTCCTGCTCGAGGCCGCGCGCGAGGTGTTCGCCGCGCACGGCTACGACGGCGCCAGCATCGCCGACGTCGTCGAGCATGCGGGCTCCAGCGTGGGCAGCCTCTACCACCACTTCGGCGGCAAGGCGGAACTGTTCGTCGCACTGTGGCAGGACCACCAGGACGCCCAGGAGCAGCGGGTGGTCAGCGCCGTGGCCAAGGCCCGCACAAAGGGCGAGGAAGACCTGCTCACGCTGTTCATCTCCGGCGCGCGAGCGTACTTCGACGGCTCCTGGGAGCAGCGCGACGTGGCCCGCCTGTTCATGACGGGCGACGGGCCGCCGGGGTTCGAGATGATGAGGCGGGCCCGCAGCCATGAGTGGGTCCGGCAGAACGCGGTCCTGCTGGAAGCCGGCGCCGACCCCGTGGACCGGATGACGGTCGCGGTGCTGACCACGATCATCGGCGAGACGGCCCGGGAGATCGCGGCCAGTTCGTCCCGCCAGGAGGCCGGCGCCCTGGCCGACACGGCCATCGCCTACATCCGGCGCCTGGACCCCCTGAGCCCACCACCAGGCCCGTCCGCCCCGTAGGCGCCACTTCGGTGTGCCCCCCGGGAGGGGGCTCCCCGGGCCGGCGCCAACCCTCGGCAGCACGTCAGGCGCCACGCCCAGAGCGTCACGGAACTGGGCGAACCGCGTGGCCCCGGACAGGGCCTCGCGCAGGATCAGGAACGTCACCAGGGCGGGCGCCGCTCAGCGGAGAGCGCGTCCTAGCGCGGGCGGCGGTACTCGCCCGCCGGGCCGTCGGGACGCGGGGGCGGGTAGTCGCTCCCCCGCTCGCCGGGACGCTGCGGCGGGTATTCCATGGTCCGGTCATCGGGCCGCGGGCGGCGGTAGTCCATGGTCCGGTCCTCGGGGCGGCCGCCCGGACCCGGATAGGGCCGCACGTAGTCCTCGGGCCGACCGCCCGGACCCGGATAGGGCCGCACGTAGTCCTCGGGCCGGCCGCCCGGATCCGGGTAAGGCGGTGCGTAGCCCCCGGCGGGACCGCCGGGGTAGGACCGCGCGTACTGGTCAGCGGCGGGGGCGTGTGCTCCGGAGGGGCGTGTGCCGCGGCCGTGCGTGCCCTGGACAGCCGCCCCTTGCACGTCGCGATGGGTCACGGCGAGGAAGGCGACCAGGACGAAGATCGCGAGGGCCAGCACCAGGGCGACCGGGCCGTCACCGAGACCAAGGCCGCCGACGCTCTTCGGCTTGCCCAGGTAGTCGGCGAACGAGGCGCCGAGCGGACGGGTCGCCACGTAGGCGAACCAGAACGAGAAAATGGCGTTCCAGGGCAGCAGCCGGAAGCCGAGCGCCGGGATGGCGATCACCGCGGCGAACAGGAAACCGGAGGCGAGGTAACCCAGGTGGAGGGTGGTCGCGGTGAAGTCGCCGAGGGCCGTGCCCATCGCGAACGTCGCCGCGACGGCCAGCCAGTAGAAGATCTCCCGGCGCGGGGTATCGACGCTGTGGATCGACAGGGTCCTCTCGGTCCGGCCCCAGATGATGAACACGGCCGCCAGCACCACGGCGTACAGGAGGCTGGAGGCGGTGTACGGCACGCCGAAGCCGACGTGCAGCACGTCCGCGGCCATCGTGCCGAATACCCCGACCATGACCACGGCCAGCCAGTACGTCCACGCGATGTAGCGGCGCACGGAGAACTGCAGGGTCAGCGCGGCGGCGAAGAACACGAAGCCCAGGCCGACGGCGGCCACCGGGTTCATGATGTGCACGAGATAGTCGGACGTCGATTCGCCCATGGCCGTGGACAGGGCCTTGATCACCCAGAAATAGACGGTGATCTCGGGGACGCGGAGCGCGCCCGGGGCCGTAAGCCAGGTCATGAGACGGCGATCGGTAACCACCCGGCCAGTGTAGAAGCGCTGTAGAAGAACGGCGACCGCGTCCCGGGAAAGGCCGCCTCGCGGAAGGCAGCCCCGTCCCGGGACGGCGACGGCGCAAGCAGGGCATTCCCCGCCATAGCCGTTCTCAGGACAGGCGCCGGCGGACCCACCAGAAGCAGCCCCAGGCCAGCAGGATGGCCACGGTCAGGTAGATGCCGGTCTCGATCCACTGGAAGGTCCAGTACCGGTTGGCCGGCTGGTAGACGGCCGCCTGGTTGAGGTTCTTCTGTGCGAGCGCGCTGAAACACGCATTGGGGCCCTGCTGAGACTGGCACGCCTGCGGGACCGTGCCGAGCGCCGTCGAGCCGGACGAGGTGGTGACCTGGCTGGAGATGATCCAGGCGCCAGGAACGCTGGGCGCCTGGGCGAATACGTTCTGGAGCTGGCCGTCCTGGTTTATCCCGAGGCCCTGGATGTTGGCGGCGGTGAGCGCGGTCGTCTCCCGGACCGGTGTGATCAGGTGCGGCCGGACCACCATCGGAAAGGCGATCTGGACCGCAACGAGGACGGCCAGCGTGATGCCCATGGCCAGGACGGTACGCCGGAACATCAGCCCCACCAGCACGCCGAGCACGAACGCGAACGCCGCGTAGCCGATGGGGGCGATCCCCCGGGTGCCGAAGTCCAACGGAAAGAAGCGGCTCTGGAAGCCCCCCGTGCCCGCGAGCCCGGCCGCGTTGTCGATGGGGCTGGCCCACCAGCCCAGGATCAGGCTGAGCAGCCCGGCGACGGCCATGCTGGCCAGGCCGAGAACGCCGAGCTTGACCGCCAGCCAGCGCTCCCGGGTGACGCTCTGGTTCCAGGCCAGCCGGAACGAGCCGGACTCCAGCTCGCGGGCCAGCAGCGGCGCCCCCCAGAACAGGCCGATCACCGCGGGCAGCAGGATGATCAGCAGCGCCCCGAGCAGGTAGACCGTGTGGTACGGCGGGTCGTTGGCCAGCTGGTTGAGGAAGTTGCCGGCGGCCTCGCCGCAGTTGCTGTGGCAGGCCGCGAAGCTGCTGTCCCGGTACAGGGTGACCAGGTGCGGCCCGGTGACCAGGAGCAGGAGGCCGAAGGCGGCCACGAGGGCCCACACGGCGACGGCCTGCGTGCGGAACTGACGCCAGGTTAGCCAGATCATCGCTGTGCCTCCAGGGTGGGACGGGTGCTGCGGTGGCCGTTGGCGGCCTGGCTCATGTACGCCAGCACCAGGTCTTCGAGACTGAGCTGCTCGACGGTCCAGGCGGGGTCGAGCACGGGCTGAGAGGTTCGCACGATCATCGTGCTCTGCCGGTCGGTGTGGCTGGCCTGGACGACCTCCTGGTCGCCCGGCAGCGACGCCGGGTCACGGCGCCCGCCGATCAGCCGGTGATGGCTGGCCAGCAGGGCGTCGACGTCGTCCGCGATCTGCACCCGTGAGGCCGCGAGGACGATGAGGTAGTCGCAGACCCGCTCCAGGTCGGCGACCAGGTGAGACGAAAGGATGACACTGGCCCCCTGCTCGGCCACGGCCTCCATCAGGTCCTGGAGGAATTCGCGGCGGGCCAGCGGGTCGAGGCTCGCGACCGGCTCGTCCAGGATGAGCAGTTGCGGGCGTTTGGCGATGGCCAGGGTGAGAGCGAGCTGGGCGCGCTGCCCTCCGGACAGCTTGCCGGCCCGCTGAGCCGGGTCGAGGTCGAGCCGGTCGATCCGGCGCTGCGCGTAGCCGGCGTCCCAGCCGGGGTTCAGGTGGGCCCCGAGGCGCAAATGGTCCGCGACAGAAAGGCCCGCGTACACGGGGGTGTCCTGGGCCACGAAGCCGACCTTGGCCAGCTGGGCGGGGCCGCTGGCGGGTTCGCCACCGAGGACCGTGATCGTGCCCGCGCTCGGCGCGAGCAGGCCGACGGCCAGGTGCAGCAGGGTGGTCTTACCGGCCCCGTTGGGGCCGACCAGCCCGGCCACCCGTCCCTCGGGAATCTGCAGCGTGCAGTCGCTGAGCGCCCACCGCTGCCGGTAGCGCTTGCCCAGCCCGCTGGCATCTAGGGCGGTCATGCTATGTCCTCCTCGGTGGCGGAACGAAAGGTGCTCAGGATGAGAGCCTCGATGCTCTCCTCGTCCATCCCGGCGGTGCGCGCCTTGCCGATCCAGCGCCGCAGCTCCCGGCGCAGCGGTTCATGCGCGGCCAGGGACCCCCCGTTGAGGGTCCCGGTCACGAATGTCCCGCGCCCGGGCCGGGCGGCGACCAGCCCCTGATACTCCAGCTCGCGGTAGGCCTTGAGCACGGTGTTCGGGTTGATAGCCAGGCCCGTGGCGACTTCCTTCACCGTGGGGAGCTGCTCCCCGTGGAGCAGCAGGCCCAGCCGCAGCGCGTGCCGCACCTGGTGGATCAGCTGCATGTACGGCGCGACACCGGAACGGGAGTCCAGGTGGAACTCGATCACGTAGCCCTCTATTCATCTAGGTTCCTAGCACAATAGAGCCATGCATCGATGGCCCTGTCAAGGGAAATGACCCCGTCCCGGGAATTGCGCCGGCCACGAGCAGGTTCGGCCACGAACCGGGCCGGGCCGCCCGCAGGCCGGGGCCCCCCGCGGAGCAAGGGTTACGGCGAGGCGCTCGTTACCGGCCCAGCGAACCCAGGCCGGAGGCCCGGGTGAGCGATCAGTGTGCCGGCGAAGCACCTCCGCGGGGCGCGGAGCGCAGCGGGGGTTCCGGGGGGCGCCTCCCCGGGCCAGCACAGTCACGGCGAGCGGTTCGTTACCGGCCCAGCGACCCCAGGCCGAAGGCCTGGGTGAGCGGCCGGTGCTGTCGGCGGTCACTGGACGCGTGTTACGGCGAGGCGATCGCTACCGGCCCAGCGACCCCGGGCCGAAGGTCCGGGTGAGCGGCCGGTGTATCGGCGAAGTACCACCGCGGGGCGCGGAGCGCATGCGGGGGGTCCGGGGGGTCGCCCCGGGCCAGCACGGCGACTAGGATTCCGGTTCATCAGCCCCGAATGACCCGAACCGGAGCAGGCCGCCACGAACATGACCAGGAGGCTTGCGAGCCTGACCGCCACGGTGGCCGTGCTCACCGGGGCGCTGGTCACCGGGGCCGGGGTCCGGCAGGCCATGCACACGTCCCGGGCGCCCGCGCTGCTGACGGAGGGCATTGCGGCCAGCCCGTGCGCCCCGCAGGACGTGATCATCGTCCCGGCGCACCGCGAGGTCCGCTACGACGACGGCACGAGCACGCTGCTCACCGGCTCCGGGCCCGGCCCGGCCGGTGCCGCCGGGACCGGGCCGGCGAGCACCTGCGCCGCCGCCGGCGTGGCCGCGAGCCGGGGGTGGCTCGCGGCCGGGTCCGTTCCGGGAACGAATCCGGCGACGCGGTCCATGGCGCAGCGTGCGCTGCTGGACCTGCACCTGTCGACCCGGCCGGACGGCGCGGTCGTGGCGGGCTGGTACCCCGGCTGGGACTACGCCTGGCCGCGCGATTCGAGCTGGGTGGCGGTGGCCCTCGCGGTCACCGGCCACGACGCGGACGCCGTCCGGGTCCTGACGTTCCTGCAGCGGGAGCAGAGCCGGCACGGTACGTGGGCGGCGCGCTACCAGCCCGGCGGCGGCCCGGTCCGCGACGGCCGCCCGGTCGAACTGGACGCCGTTGGGTGGGTCCCCTGGGCGGTCTGGTCCTGGTACCAGGCCGGCCATCAGGCGAGCCGCCGGGCCGGCGATCGGGATTGGGCGCGCCAGGAGCTGAGCAGGCTCTGGCCGATGGTCAGCGCGGCGGCCGGCGCGGCCGAGCAGTCACTCAGCCCGGGTGGCCTGCCCGCCGCCGCCACCGATTACTGGGAGGACGGCACGCAGGTGACGCTGGGCACAGCCGCGCCCCTGCTCACGGGCCTGCGGGCGGCTTCGGACATCGCGAGTGCCCTCGGCCGGGCGCAGGCGGCCCAGCGCTGGGCGGACGACGCCGCCCGGCTGGCCACGGCGATCCAGGCTTCGTTCGGCTGCTATGGATTTAACCGGCTGCCGGATGACTCCTCCGGCCCCGATGCGTCGGTCACCTTTCTCGGGCCACCGTTCGGGCCGGGCGGCGCGGCCCTGGACCGCGCGGAGGATGCCGCCGAGCGCGGCCTGACGCTGCCCGGCGGCGGTTTGCTGCCCGGCGCGGACTGGCCGGGCAACACCACGATGGCGTGGACCGCGGAGACCGCCTTCTTCGCGCTGTTCGACGCCTCGACCGGCGAGAACGGCCGGGCGGCGGCCCTGCTGTCCTGGCTGGCCGCGCACCGCACGCCGCTGGGCGCTCTGCCCGAGCAGGTCACCGCCGCGGGCCAGCCCGCCTCCGTGGCGCCCTTGGCCTGGACCGACGCCGCGGTACTGCTGGCCCTGTCGGCGCAGGCGCATCGGCTGCCGGTGACCCCGGTGCCGCCGGGCGGCCAGCCCCCCGCCGCGGGCGGCTGCCTCCTGCCGCCGCTGAGCGTGGTCGGCCGCTGAACGGCACCGGGCGGCTGAACGGGACGGCTTCCGTTGACCCGGGCGTGGCGGCCGTTCACCTGGGCGAGCGGCTGCCGGGGCGGTGGTTAGTAGCCGTGGTGGTGCCGGTGGTACCACGCGCTGTTGCCGGGGCTGGGGCTGGCTGTGGGGCTGGCCGTGGGGCTGGTGGTGGCGGGCACGGTGGGGGCCGGTGAGGCGCTGGCGGCGGAGGCGGGTGCCGCGCCGGCCGCGGTGCCGCTGCTGTCCCAGGTGACGGAGAAGCTGCCACCGTTGGCGACCGCTGAGGGGGTAGCTTCGGTGACTCCGGCGGCGGAGACCATGGTCAGCCCGGCCGGGTTGGCGGTGCCCAGCGCCGCGTTGTTGATCATCGCGTCGGCGAAGTTCACCGTGCCGAAGTTGGACAGCGGCAGCACGCTGTTCGTGTCGCTCGGCGCCTCGGCGATGATCTCCGCCGAGCCGAGCTGAGCGGTCGTCGAGGTCTGGTCCGTGGTCTGGGTCCAGCCCTGCGTGTGGTCGCTCAGGGTCAGCGTGAACGCGCCGCCGCCGTTCGCGACAACCGACGCGCTCATCGTGTCGCCGGGCGCGACCGGGTTGTTGAAGAAGACCGGCGCGTTGGGGAACATCTCGAACCAGCCCTGGTAGATGGCCGCGCCATTGGTGCAGTCCGCCTCGGTGCCGGTCTGCTCGACCGACTGCGTGCCGTCGCCGTCGAGACCGACCCAGAAGCTGGAGAACGTCTGCTGCGCGCTGCAGGTCACGGCAGGCTCGGTCCAGGAGGATGACACGCTGGTGAAGGTGCCGGGCGTGCCCGCCTCCGCGTAACCCGACCAGTTCACGCTGGTCGCGGCGGTTGCGTTCGCGGCGGTGCCGCCGGCCTGACCGCCCGCGGAGCCGCCCGATCCGCTCCACCCATCCCAGCCGCCCGATCCGCCGGCGCTGGAGCCGCTTGCGGGGGTACCCTCCGCGCTCCGGCTGCCCGGTTCGGCACCCGCGGCGCTGCCGGGACCGGCCGCCATGGGGCCGCCGGGCCCCCCGCCGAGCCCAGCGGCCGACGAAACCGCACCCGTGTCGGCGGCGGCCCGGGCGGCGTGCCCGGAACTCGACGGCCTGGTCAGGACGGCTACCATCGCGAACGCAATACACCCGGCCGCCGCCAGGAGCCATAGACAGTTCCTGGCCTGCCGCCGCCGGGCGGCAACCATGCCGCCCCTTTGGATTGCCTGGTGCTTCACGGCCTCGAAAGCTCCCTTCTCCGATCGCCTTCTCGCCCGTATGCCCAGGTTTATCGTGCGCGGGTGGCCCGGCTGCCTGCCAGCAACACAGGGCTCCGTTAGACATCCTTAAGATCTGCGGGGAAACCCCGCGTGATGTTTAGTTACCTGGCCTTAACGTCGCCGGGTTAGGGTTCCGGCATGCTGATTTCGCCGCATGAGCAGGAACGGCTGCTGATCCACGTGGCCGCCGGCCTGGCTCGCGAGCGGCGCGCCCGGGGACTGCTGCTCAACTACCCCGAGGCGGTCGCGATCATCACGTCGTTCCTGCTGGAGGGGGCGCGCGACGGGCAGAGCGTCGCGGAGCTCATGCAGTCCGGGCGATCGGTACTCGGCCGGGCCGACGTCATGGAAGGCGTGCCGGAGATGCTGACGGAAGTTCAGGTCGAGGCCACCTTCCCGGACGGCACGAAGCTGGTCACGGTGCACGGGCCGATCACGTGATCCCCGGCGAGATCATCCCCGGCGAGGGGCCGGTGGTCCTCAACCCCGGACGGACGGCGATCACGCTGGTCGTGGCCAACACCGGCGACCGTCCCGTCCAGGTGGGCTCGCATTACCACTTCGCCCAGGCCAACCCGGCGCTGGCGTTCGACCGGGACGCCGCGTGGGGGCACCGGCTCAACATCGCCGCCGGGACCGCGGTCCGCTTCGAACCGGGCATCGAGCGCGAGGTCAGCCTGGTGCCGCTGGCGGGGGCGCAGGTGGTCCCGGGCCTCCGGCTGGGCGGGCGCCGGCTGGAGGGGGCGGCCGCGGCCGCTGACGGCTCTGGGGCTGACGGCTCTGGGGCTGACGGCTTTCCGGGCGGCGGCGTGGCGGCCGATGGCGCGGTCCTGGACGAGGCCACCAGCAAGGAGGAGCTCGATGACTGAGCTCAGCCGGTCCCGGTACGCGCTGCTGTACGGGCCGACCGCGGGCGACCGGGTCCGGCTCGCCGACACCGACCTGTTCATCGAGGTCGAGCAGGACCTCTGCGCGGGCGGGGACGAGGCGGTGTTCGGCGGCGGGAAGGTCATCCGCGAGTCGATGGGCCAGTCCCGCGCGACCCGCGCCGATGGGGCACCCGACCTGGTGATCACCGGCGCCGTGGTGCTGGATCACTGGGGCATCGTCAAGGCCGACGTCGGTATCAGGGACGGCCGGATCGTCGCGCTCGGCAAGGCCGGCAACCCCGACATCATGGACGGCGTGCACCCGGACCTGGTCATCGGGCCGTCCACCGAGATCATGGCCGGGAACGGGCTGATCCTCACGGCGGGCGGCATCGACTGCCACGTGCACCTCATCTGCCCGCAGCTCATGCCCGAGGCGATCGGCTCCGGCGTCACCACGGTCATCGGCGGCGGAACGGGCCCGGCCGAGGGCACCAAGGCCACCACGGTCACCCCGGGCGCGTGGAACCTGGCCCGGATGCTGGAGGCCACCGATGGCTGGCCGCTCAACGTGGTGCTCCTCGGCAAGGGCAACACGGTGTCGGAAGAAGCGCTGTGGGAGCAGCTGCGGGCCGGGGCGTCCGGCTTCAAGCTGCACGAGGACTGGGGCTCGACCCCGGCCGCCATCGACGCCTGCCTGCGGGTCTGCCAGGAGGCCGGGGTGCAGGCGGCGCTGCATACGGACACGCTGAACGAAGCCGGGTTCGTGGAGGACACGCTGGCCGCCATCGCCGGGCGGCCCATTCACGCCTACCACACCGAGGGCGCGGGCGGCGGGCACGCCCCGGACATCATCACCGTGGCGGGCCAGCCGAACATCCTGCCGTCCTCGACCAATCCGACCCGGCCGCACACGGTCAACACGGTGGACGAGCACCTCGACATGCTGATGGTGTGCCACCACCTCAACCCGGCCGTGCCGGAGGACCTGTCCTTCGCCGAGAGCCGGATCCGGCCATCGACGATCGCCGCCGAGGACATCCTGCACGACATGGGAGCCATCTCCATGATCGGCTCGGACTCCCAGGCCATGGGGCGTGTCGGCGAGGTCATCATCCGGACCTGGCAGACCGCGCACGTGATGAAGCGGCGGCGCGGGCCCGCACCCGGCGACGGGGCCTCCGACAACCTGCGGGCCCGGCGGTACGTTGCCAAATACACGATCTGCCCGGCCATCGCGCACGGCCTGGACGACCAGATCGGGTCAGTCGAGGTGGGAAAGCTCGCCGACCTGGTGCTGTGGCAGCCGGCGTTCTTCGGGGTCCGGCCGCACGCCGTGCTCAAGGGCGGCTTTGCCGCGTGGGCGGCCATGGGCGACGCGAACGCCTCGATCCCCACGCCGCAGCCGATGCTCCCCCGGCCGATGTGGGGCGCGGCCCCGGCGGCGGCGGGGGCGACGTCGGTGTCGTTCGTTTCGGAACTGGCCCTCGAGAACGGCCTGGCCGAACGACTGGGCCTCGTCCGCGACCTCGTCCCGGTGGCCGACGTCTCGGGCCGGGGCAAGTCCGACATGATCAATAATGACGCACTGCCCGATATCCGGGTCGAGCCGGACACGTTCACGGTGCGGATTGACGGTGAGGTCATCGAGGAGGCCCCCGCGGCGGAACTCCCCATGGCCCAGCGCTACTTCCTGTTCTGATGACGCTTCTCCCGGTCCCGCCTGGCACCCCGGAGCCGGTCCCGGCGGGCACCCCGGAGCCGGTCCCGGCGGAAAAGTGCGCGATTGCTGCTGGGGGGGCAGCACTAAGGGCACCCATTCGGGGTGAGGACGCGGGAGGAGCCCGGGGAGCGGACACAGGGAAGGGCCCCGATACCGGGAAGCGGCCGGACACGGGGAAACGCCCCGACACGGGGCGGGGACCCGACGTGGGGAAGGGCCCGGACACCGGGAAACGCCCGGACTTCGGACCGGGGCCTGACACCGGAAAGCGACCCGACACGGGAAAAAGCCCTGAGACAGGCAAGGGCCCGGACATAGGGAAACGCCCAGACATAGGGAAACGCCCGGACACGGGGAAACGCCCCGATACCGGGAAACGCCCGGACACGGGGAAACGCCCCGATACCGAGAAGGGCCCCGACACGGGGAAACGCCCCGATACCGAGAAGGGCCCCGATACCGGGAAACGCCCCGACACGGGGAAACGCCCCGACACGGGGAAACGCCCCGACACGGGGAAACGCCCCGACACGGGGAAACGCCCGCGCGCGGGCCGGGACTCCGGCGACCGGCTGACCCTGGCGGGCGCGGCAGTGCTGATGCTGGCGGACGCCCGGTTCCCCGCGGGAGGACACGCGCACTCGGGAGGACTAGAGGGCGCGGTCAACGACGGTGCGGTCTACGACGTCCGCTCGCTGAACCTGTTCCTGCACGGGCGGCTCGGCACGGCCGGAGTCGTCGCGGCGGCCCTCGCTGCCGCTGCGTGCGCCCAGCCACACGCGGACCGGCTGGCGTGGCTGGACGCGGAGGCGGACGCGCGGACACCCTCGCCCGCCCAGCGGGACGCCTCACGCCGCCAGGGACGGGCGTTGCTGCGCGCCGCCCGTGCGGCGTGGCCGGCCCCGTGGCTGGTGGACCTGCCGCGCGCGGGCCACCCGCCGCACCACGCGATCGTGCTGGGCGCGACGGCTGCGGCGGCGGGGTGCGCGCCCGCCGAGGCGGCCCTGGTCGCGGCGTACCTCACGGTGACCGGCCCGGCCAGTGCGGCGGTCCGGCTGCTGGCCCTGGACCCGATCGAGGTCAGCGCGGTGATCGCCCGGCTGTCCGGCCACATCGAAGAAGCCGCGGCCCGGGGCGCGGCGGCTGCCGGGGACGAACTCCCTTATCCCTCGGCACCCGCGCTCGACCTGTACGCGGAAGCCCACGCCCGAGCGGAGGTGCGTCTCTTTGCATCCTGATCATGACCATCCGTCTGTGCATCCTGACCCTGGGCATCCTGACCCTGGGCATCCTGACCTTGGGCATCCTGACCATGGCCACCCACACAGCCACGGCGGGGGTGCCGACGTCCCGGCGCGCCCCGGAGCCGGCACCACCCGGGCACTGCGGATCGGAATCGGCGGGCCGGTCGGCAGCGGGAAGACCGCGCTCGTTGCCGCGCTGTGCCGCGCCCTCGGGACGCGCGTGCGCCTGGCGGTCGTCACGAACGACATCTACACGACGGAAGACGCCGACTTCCTCCGCCGCGCCGGGGTCCTGGACCCGAGCCGCATCCAGGCCGTCCAGACCGGATGCTGCCCGCACACCGCCATCCGCGACGACATCGCCGCCAACCTGGATGCCGTGGAAGATCTCGAAGCGCAGTTCGGCCCGCTGGACCTGATCCTGCTCGAGAGCGGCGGCGACAACCTGACCGCGACATTCAGCCGGGGCCTGGTCGACCTGCAGATCTTCGTACTCGACGTCTCCGGCGGGGACAAGGTCCCGCGCAAGGGCGGCCCGGGGGTGACCACATCGGACCTGCTGGTGATCAACAAGACGGACCTGGCCCCGCTGGTCGGTGCCAGCCTCGAGGTGATGGACCGGGACGCGGCTGCGGTACGCCAGGGACGACCGGTGATCTTCAGTTCGCTGCGTGACGATCCGCAGGCCGCGACGGTCACCGAATGGGTCCTGGACGCCCTGCCCGGCCGGGCCGTCGCGGCCGCAGGGCCCGCGCCCGGCCCGTGAAAGCGTCGGCCGCCCTCGTCGCCGAACGTGGCGCCGACGGCACCACCAGGCTTCCCGTTCAGCGTTCCCAGGCTCCGCTCATCCTGCGCCGGACGGCCGAGGCCGTGTACCTCGTCGGCGGCGCGGCCGGCCCCCTGGGCGGGGATGTCCTGGAACTGCGGATCGAGGTGCGGGAAGGGGCGGCGCTCCGGCTGCGGACGGCCGCGGCGGCGGTCGCGCTCCCCGGCCGGGACGGGCGGGAGTCCCTCCTGTCCGTCACCATCACCGTGGCCGCGGGCGCGCGACTGGAGTACCTGCCCGAACCAACGATCGCGGCCGGTGGCGCCCGGCACCGGACCGACATAAGGGTGGACCTCGCCGCCGGGGCCGCCCTGGTGCTGCGCGACGAGGTGATCCTGGGCCGTCACGGTGAGCGCGGCGGAGCCTGCCGGACGCGGCTGCGCGCCGATCTGGCCGGCCGCCCGCTGCTCCGCCACGAACTGGACGTGAGCGGCACCGATGAGGTGAGCCTCGGCCCGGCCGTGCTGGCGGGGCACCGCACGGCCGGGTCGCTGCTCTGCGTTGAACCGGAGTGGGCCGAACCTGATGGGACCGGACCTGGCTGGGCCGGACTGGATCGGGCCGGACTGGATCGGGCCGGACTGGATGGGACCGGACCTGGCTGGGCCGGACTGGATCGGGCCGGACCTGGCCGGGCCGGGCGTCCGATCGGGGAGCTTCCGTCCGGCTACGAGCCGGGGGTCACGGTCATGCCGCTGGCTGGCCCCGCAGTCCTGGTCAACGCGCTGGCGGGTGACGCGCTGACCTTGCGCCGGCGACTATGCCTGCAGGCCCTGGTCCCGGCCCCAGCCCAGGTCCGGTCCGGAGCAAGGGGCTAGTGGGTGATCGTGCCGAACGTCACGTCGGACGACCAGATGCCCTGCCAGGCGATGCCCGACTGCGGGTCAGCCGCCGAGACCATTTGGTTACTGCCCTCATAAATGCCGACGTGGTACACGTAGCTATCAGGGCTTGAGCTCTCGTGGAAGAACACCAGGTCACCGCCCCACGCCCGGCTGCGGCTCTCAGGGTGGAAATACCGGAACTGCGCGTCGGCGGTGCGGGGGATCGACTTGCCGTAGTGGCGGTAGACGTACTGCGCCAGGCCACTGCAATCAAAGCCTGAGCTGGGCGAACTTCCGCCATAAAGGTACGGGACCCGTCCGACAAATGACTCTGCGTATCCGGCTGTCCTTCGGTTGAACGACTCCGTCTTGGCATTGGCAGCCGAGTTCGTCATTCCCGGGAGCACGGCCAGAAGTAATGCCATCGATCCGGCGACGGTGCCTGCCTTATGTCGGATTGTCATGGTTACTCCTTCGCTTAGGCGTCCGGAGCAGCATGACCAGATATCGATGGACAAGTCTGGCAAATTAGCAAATTTACACCGATCACTGTTAGATAAATCACAATTAAAATGGGATATTTGAACCACAAGATTTCAAAGGCCACTGCATCTCACTCAGATCACACGAGCATCACAAGCGAGTTTCGGACCGCTACCGCCGGTGTGGTGAGCGGACGGACATGAGCCACGTCCGAGCAGGTCAGAGCGATGTCGCGGCGGTGAGCCGCGGGTTACAAGCCGGCCGGGCACATCAGCGAGAGGCATCCGCCGGTTGGGACGGCCCGGCGGACGGCCACGCGGTGGGGAACGGGTCAACGGACGGCTACCCGGCGTGGGAACAGGCCAACGGACGGTAACCCCGCGGCGGCAACGGGGGCGACGGGCGGTGGCCCGGCGTGGGAACGGGCCAGCGGAAAGTAACCCGGCGGCGGGAACGGGCCAGCGGGCGGCTACCCGGCAGCGCGAACGGGCCAGCGGGCGGCTACCCGGCAGCGCGAACGGGCCAGCGGGCGGCCATCTCGCTGGTAAGGGCGGGCCACGCGACCGGGTCGTGGCCGGGGACCAGGCGGTAGCCCCGCTCGGCGGCGAGACGCTTGAGCTTGCGGATCTGGACCGCGGTCTCCTCGGGCTCCACGTCGATGAAGCCGCCGACCGCGAGTTCGTCGTCGATGTTCTGGGTGAGATCGGCGGCGTCGAAGGCGAAGATGATCCCCCCGCCGCCGACCGAGGGGTCCAGGTCAACCACGAAGCTCTGATGGCCCGGGGTGTGACCGGCGGTCAGCACGGCCGTTACGCCGGGGGCGATCTCGGCGTCGCCGTCGGCTTGCCGCCAGTCGATCCGCGGATCGTCGTAGTCGACGCGGAAGATCCCGTGCTGTTCCGGCGCCGGGGTGCCGCTCATCCCGTAGGACAGCTCGGTGCGCTGGACGTGCACGGGGACCCGGCCGGCGAACAGCTTCAGGCCGCCCGCGTGGTCGTTGTGAAGATGGCTGACGGCCACCGCGTGGATGTCGTCCAGGCCGATCCCGGCCCCGGCGAGCGCCTCTTCGAGTGGCTCGCCGGGCCCGGGCAGGACCGGCTGGATGAGCGGGTCGCCGTGGTAGCGGCGGCGCAGGGCCGGATCGGTGATCAGGGCGGTGTTAAAGCCCGTGTCGAGGAGCAACCAGCCGCCGTCGCACAGCAGCAGCACCCCCGGCACCGGCTCGCGGAGCATTTCGGTGCCGGACGCGCCGTGGATCGACACGCTCAGCGGCAGGTCCTCCCAGCCCAGCGTCAGCGGAACGATCCGCCGCACCCCACTGCCCATCCGCCTCTCCTCTCCCGCTCAGATTTCTCATCCCAGCATGCCAATGGCGCCATCGCGCACGTTGCGGCCGCTGCTGCGTCCGTCACGGGGGGCGGCTCCGGTCCCGGTCCGGGGGTCAGCCGGCGTAGAGGTCGGCCAGGTCGAGGGAGTAGGGGTAGGTGACGACGTGGGCCTGGGAGATCCCCTTCAGCCACGGCTGGGCGACCATGAAGTCATTCTGGTTCACCAGGTTGTACCAGCAGCCGGTCTGCACCGAAAGCTGGCCGATCGTGGAGAACGTGGCCAGGCTGCCGGTCCCCTGGCCCTGCTTGATCAGCTTGCTGATCTGCGGGGTGGAGCAGTGCAGGTAGTTCAGGCCGCCGTTGGGGTCGAAGCTGATGTGCGCCCACATGTACGGCGGTGCGGCGTCCGGCCAGCCGCCCTCGATCACCGCGTCCGGCGCCCCCTTGGCGCTCGGGGCGGGCGGCGCCCAGGCGTAGACCTGCGCCGTCGTATAGGACTGGACCTGCACGTTCAGCCCGAGCTGGTCGAGCTGGGCCGAGATGATGTTGGCGATGAGCTGGCCGTCCGGCGAGGATGAGTCGTAGCCGATCGTCAGGGTCTTCTGGCTCGCCGGGAGCGACCTGGCCAGGCTCGACAGCGGTCCGGTGGCATACGGGATGGCCTGGGTGGCGTCGCCCTGCGGCATCATGTGCGCGGGGTAGGCCTGGTCGGCGATGGTGGCGCGGCCGGTGAAAGCCTCGGCGTAGATCTGCTTGACGTTGATGGCCTTCAGCAGGGCCGTCCGGTGCGCCGCGGTGGTGAGGAAGCCGGCGTCCGGGTTCACGTAGAAGTACTGGGAATTCTGCGTCGGCAGCGAGTAGGTGTCCGCCGCCTTGTCCGCCAGGTAGGACTTCACCGCCGGCTCGGGCAGGTCATGCAGGATGGCGGCGAGCGCGCCCTTGTTGAACTGCAGCTGCTGGGAGGACGAGTCGGTGATCACCGGCAGGTTGACGGTCGTGAAGTACGGCTTCGGCCCCCAGTATTTGCTGAACGCCTCGAGCTGGTACGCCGAGCCGATCCTGGCCTCGGTGAGCTCGTAGGGACCAGTGCCGAGATCGTGCGTCCGCAGGTAGGTCTGGTCGTGGTCGCTGCCGGCGTGGGCGGCCAGGCCGGCTGGGCTCATCATCCTCGGGCCGTACGCGGAGGCGAGGTAGGCCGGGAAGTTGGGGTTCGGCCCGCTCAGCGTGATCGTCACCTGGTACGGCCCCTGGGTCGTCACCGTGGCGCCTTGCACCATGTAGGCGGGGCCCTGGCCCACGGCCAGCCGCCGCTGGAAGGAGGGCTGCACCGCGGCCGAGGTGAACGCCGTCCCGTCGTGGAACTCCACGCCGTGCCGCAACTGGAGGGTGAACACGGTGTTGTTCTTGGTCGCCGTCCAGCTGGTGGCCAGGTCCGGGATGACCGTCGGCGTGGCCGTACCCGGCTTGTACTGCAGCAGGCCCTGGTACACGTTGTCCTGCAGGATGATGCCCTGGCCGGCGTAGTAGACGTCCGGGTCGGTCGCGCCGGTGCCGGGGTCCTGCAGGAAGCTCAGGTCCAGGGTGCGGCCCGCGGGGGGCTTGGTCGTGGCGGTGGCGCTCGGCCCCGACGACGAGCCGCATCCGGCCAGCGCGAGGACGGCGGCGAGCGCGGCACCGACGCAGGTGGCCAGCGCGCGCGGCGCGGGTGGCAGAGGTCTCATCGGGCTGCTCCTGTACTGGTCAGGCCGGCACTCTTAGGCATTGATCCTCGGATCCGCGATGGCCTGCAAGATGTCCACGATCGTGTTGACCGCGACGTATCCGGCGCCTAGCAGGAGTGTCACGCCGGATATGGCGGGGAAGTCGGCGGCCGGGATGCTCTGCGCCATGTACTGGCCGATGCCGGGCCAGCCGAATATCTCCTCGATGACGACCACGCCGGAGAACATGAGGCCGACCTGCAGGCCGGTCATCGACAGCGCCGCGTTGACGCTGTTGCGCAGGACGTGACCGAGCACCACCTGCCGTTCGGTCAGCCCCTTGGCCCGGGCGGTGCGCACGTAGTCGGCGCGCATCTGGCCGATCAGGCTGGACCGGAGCACCCGCCCGATGGAGACCGCGGGAATGGCGGCGACGGCGAGCGCCGGCATCAGCAGGTGGCGGAACGCGTCGAAGGTGACCGACGGCTCGCCGTGCAGCAGGCCGTCGATGGTGAGGAAGCCGGTCGGCCCAGTGGGCGGGTTCAGGACACTGGTCCGCCCGGTGGCGGGCAGCCAGCCGAGTTTGGAGTAGAAGATCAGGATCCCGACGATGCCCAGCAGGAACGCGGGCGCGGAGGCCCCGGCGATCAGCAGCAGCCGGAACACGCTGGACCCCGGCCAGCGCAGCGTGCTGCCGAGCGCGAGGATCACGGCCAGGATCAGCGCGAAGATCAGCGCGTAGACGCTCAGCTCGGCGGTGGCGGGCAGGAACGAGCCGAGGTCGGTGCTCACCGGCCGGCGGGTCCGGTAGGACATCCCCAGGTTCCCGTGCAGGAGCCCGTTCAGGTAGCTGCCGTACTGGGCCAGGAACGGGCGGTCCAGGCCGAGCCGCTTCTGCTCGGCGACGATCGCGGCTGGCGAGGCGGACGGACCGAGCATCGCGTGCACCGGGTCGACCGGGGAGATCTTCTGCAGGAAGAACATGACGGCGGTCAGCGCCAGGACGATGACGGCGGCCGCAGCCAGCCGCTTGGCGATGAGCTGGATCACGCGCTCCTCCTTGCGCCGGCGCTACCGGTCGCCCAGCAGGTTCCGCACGCCGTCGCCGGCGATATTGGCCGCCAGGGCGAGCACCATGACCGCGATGCCGGGCATGACGGGAATCCACCACTGCTGGAGCAGGTAGGTGAGGTTGTGCGCGGTGTCGGCACCCAGCTCGGGCGCGGGCTGGGGCTGGCCCAGCCCCAGGAAGGACAGGGCGGCCAGGGTCAGCACGAGGTTGCCGACGTCGAGGCTGGCGGTGATCACCGCCGCGGGCACGGCCCCGGGCAGCAGGTGCCGCACGGCGATCCGCAGGCGGCCCGCGCCCGCCAGCCGGGCCGCCTCCACGTGCGGGCGCGCCGCCAGGAGGCGGATCTCGCCGCGGACGATCCGCGCGTAGAACGGCCACCACACGACGGCCACCGCGATCAGTGTGTGCACGAAGCCGCCCCCGAGCGCGGCCACCACCGCGATCGCGACGACCGGAGCCGGCAACGCCAGGAAGCCGTCGGTGATCCGCATCAGCACGGTGTCGGCGACTCCGCCGAGCGTGCCGGCGACCAGGCCGATGAGGCCGCCGATCAGCAGGCCGGACGCAATGACGGCCAGCGCCGCGAACCAGCTCGACCGCCAGCCGAACAGCACCCGGCTGAGAATGTCCCGGCCGATGCTGTCGGTACCGAGCAGGAACCCGCCGGAGCCGGGCGACTGCATGGGCAGTCCGACCGGCTGGATCGGGTTGTGCGGCGCCAGCACCGGAGCCAGCAGCGCGATGAGCGTGACCAGCACGAGCAGGCTGGCCGCCGCGACGTCCAGCCGGCCGTGGGCCCGGAGGATCGCCGGCCGTCCCCGGCGGGCGGGCGGGGTCGCCGGGGCAATGTAGGGCTCGGCGACCGCCATCTCAGTTCACCTCCGCGCGGATGCAGGCGACCGTGCGGTCCTGCTCGCCGCGGAGCTTGATCAGCCGCGGCAGGAAATCCGGGTCGGCGCAGGCCGGCTCGGCGACCGGGCAGCGCGGGTTGAACGCGCAGCCGGGCGGCGGGTCCAGCGGGCTGGCCGGCTCACCCGGCAGGGCGGCCGGCGTGACGCCCAGGTCAGGTACCGCCCGCACCAGCGCCTTGGTGTACGGGTGCTGCGGGCTCGCGACTACCTGCTCCGCCGGGCCGAGCTCCACGATGCGGCCCAGGTACATGACGGCGATGCGGTCGGCCACCACCCGGGCGACCGACAGGTCGTGCGTGACGAACAGCACCGCCATGCCGAGCTCGCGGCGCAGCCTCGCCACCAGGTTGAGCACGACCGCGGCCAGCGAGACGTCCAGCGCGCTGGTCGGCTCGTCGCAGAGCAGGACCTCGGGCGGGACGACGGTCGCGCGGGCCAGCGCGACCCGCTGGCGCTGCCCGCCGGACAGCTGCGTGGCCCGGGCCCGGGCCACGTGCGCCGGCAGCCCGACGTGAGCCAGGGCTTCCTCGACCCGCTCTCCCCGCTGGGCCGCGCCGAGGTGGGCGTGCCGCAGCCGTTCGCCGATCAGCGCGCCGACGGTCAGCCACGGGGTCAGCGACGCACCGGCGTCCTGGAACACCATCTGCGGGCCGGCGCCCCGGCCGAGCGTGATGCCGCCCCGGTCCGCGCGCTCGAGCCCGGCGATGACCCGGAGCATCGTCGACTTCCCGGACCCGCTCTCGCCCACGATCGCCACCGACTCGCCCTCGGCCACCTGCAGGCTCACGCCGCGCAGCGCCTGCAGCCCGACGCGGCGGCGCCCGGACTTGACCCGGAACGTCTTCGCGACGTCCTGCACGCGCGCGGCCACGGCCGGCTCGGCGGCTGCCGCGGACGCAGGCCGGCCGGCGGGCGCAGCGGGGACGTCCGCAGCCGCCTCGTCCAGCGTGGTGATCCGGGAAGCGGGCGGGGCGGGAGCGAACGCGGCGGCGACCTCGCCGGGCGGCAGGATGCAGGCGCTCAGATGCCCGGGCGCAACCTCGACCGGCTCCGGCATCGTGACCGAGCACTCGTCCCGGGCCAGCGCGCAGCGGGGCTCGAACGGGCAGCCGGGCGGTGGGCCCGCCGGGTCCGGCACCTCGCCCGGGAGAGTCACCAGCGGCCGGCCGCGCTCGGATGACAGGGACAGCCGGGAGCGGGTGAGCGCCGCGCTGTAGGGGTGGGCGGCGGCGTGCAGCACGGTCGCGGTCGGGCCCAGCTCGGCGATGCGCCCGGCGTACAGCACCGCGATACGGTCGGCTATCTGAGCCGCGACCCCGAGGTCGTGGGTGATCATCAGGAAGCTGCACCCGATCTCGTCGCGCAGCGAGCGGAGCAGCGCGAGCACCTGGGCCTGCACCATGACGTCCAGCGCCGTGGTCGGCTCATCGGCGATCACCAGCGCCGGGCGCCCCGCGATCGCCATCGCGATCATGACGCGCTGCCGCAGCCCGCCGGACAGCTCGTGCGGGAAGCTGGCCATCCGCCGGGTGGCGTCCGGGATGCCCACCGCGCGCAGCAGGCGGACCGCCTCGTCCTCCGAGCCCGCTGCCTCGATGACCTGCCGGCCGACCCGCATCGTCGGGTTCAGCGAGGTCATGGGGTCCTGGAACACCGCGCCGAGATGCTGGCGGCGGACGGCCCGGCGCAGCCCGGCCGATCCGTTCAGCATGTCCTTTCCGCACACGGTGACGGCGCCGGACGTGACCGGGGCCGGCTCACCCGGCAGCAGGCCCAGCAGCGACATGCCGAGCACGCTCTTGCCGGACCCGGACTCACCGACCAAGCCGAGGATCTCCCCGCGCCGGACCTCCAGGCTGACGCCGCGGACCGCCTGGATGTTCAGCGCGCCCCGGCGGAACGTGATGGACAGGTTCTCGACCCTGGCGACCGCCTCCATCGTGTCCGGCTGGCTGGCCGCCGTGTCCAGGGTGGTCACCAGGGACTCCGAGCGTCTGGCCCGGTCACGGGGTGGGCCGCCGCGGGAGGTGGCCGGCCCGGACCAGGCAGCCGAGCGTGTCGCAGATGACCCGGGTCGCGATCAGCGAGGTGATGTCGGCGTTGTCGTAGGGCGGCGAGCACTCGACCACCTCGATCCCGGCCAGCGGCCGGGCCGCGATGAGCTGGATGAACTTGAGGACCTCGCGCGGCAGGAACCCGCCCGGCTCGGGCCATCCGGTACCGGGGACGAACGCCGCGTCGAGGCAGTCCACGTCGAAGCTGAGCCAGACCGCCTCGGCGCCGTCCCAGGCGACCTCCAGGGCCCGCGCCGCGGCGTCGGCGATCCCCATCTCCACGCAGTCGGTGACCGTCATGATCGTCGTCTGGCGCTCGCGGCCGATCTTGACGCCGGGCCGGGGGGCCTGCCAGCCGCCGATGCCGATCTGCACCAGGTTCTCCGGAGGCACGTTCGGCAGGTTGGTGGCGTGGAACCAGGGGGTGGTGTGCATCCGTTCGTCGAGATCGGTCTCCTGCGTGTCGACGTGCCGGTCGAAGTGGATGATGCCGAGCTTCCCGGACAGGTTCTCGGCGACGCCGCGGGTGGTCGGGTAGCCGATGGAGTGATCGCCGCCGAGCACGACCGGGAAGGCCCCGCTGGAGTAGACGTGACTGACGGCCCTGGTGATCTGGTCGAACGTCTTCTCGATGTTGGCCGGGATGGTGAAGATGTCCCCCAGGTCGGCCATGGTCACCGATTCGCGCAGGTCGACACCGAGCTCGAAGCTGTACGGGCCGTACAGCGCGGAGATCCGGCGGATGCCCTGCGGGCCGAACCGGGTGCCGGGCCGGTAGGTGGTGCCGCCGTCGAACGGCGCGCCGAAGATCGCGATGTCGTAGTCCCCGCAGGTGCGGACATCTTCGACGTAGGGCGCCTTGAGGAACGTGTTGATGCCGGCGAAGTGCGGCAGTTCGCCGCGGGAGAAGGTGGGGATGCGCTTGTCGATGATCGAGTCGGCGCCGGGCAGGCCCAGCTCCAGCCCGCGGGCCACCTCGGCCTCCCACCTCGTGGTCGGCAGCTGCTCCTCGGCCGCGACCGCGTACCGCGCCTCCGGGCCGTACCGGTCGTGCATGCCATCGGCGGAGAAGTCCGGGGGGAGATGACGATATGGATCCATCGCGCGCAGCCTCCAGGGACCCAGCCCCATCCGTGGATGGGCCTGCACTGGTCTCCCGGGCTTTTGTCCCGCCGTGGAACGGACGCCGCGCCGGCTATCCGCCTCGCCTCTCGGTCCAGGCCCGTCCCGTCCGCGGCGTCACCACCGCGCCGGTCCAGCGGAACCCTAGGCGCGCCTCACCGTGGGTGAGTCGATCCCATCGAAATGCGCCGATGTCACGCCGGCTGGTCACGTTCATGTCGGCCACGTAAACAGGCACGGGCCGATGTAAACAACGCTTAACGGACCTTCCGGGAGTCACCTCGCGTACCGGCGTTTAACTGGCGATACGTCCCCATCGGCGATCCTCCGCATGATGGGAAAGCGGCTGGTAGATGATGATGGGATGGATCTACCGGTGAACCCGCCGATCGCGCCGATGCTGGCCAAGGCCGTCGGCGAGATACCCGATGGGCCGTTCAGTTTCGAGCCCAAGTGGGACGGCTTCCGCGCGGTCGTGTTCCGTGACGGGAGCGAGGTCGAGATCGGCAGCCGGAACGAGCGGCCGATGACCCGTTACTTCCCGGAGCTGGTGGCCGCCATCCAGGCCGAGCTCCCGGAGCGGGTTGTCGTCGACGGTGAGATCGTGATCCCGGACGGCACGGGGCAGCGGCTGGACTTCGAGGCGCTGCTGCAGCGCATCCACCCCGCCGAGTCCCGGATCAACCTGCTGGCCGAGCAGACCCCCGCGCATTTCGTCGCCTTCGACCTGCTCGCCCTGGGGGACGAAGACCTGACCGGCCAGCCCTTCGCCGCGCGCCGCGCCGCGCTCGCCCGCGCGCTGGCCGGGGCGGGCACCTCGGTGCATCTGACCCCGGCCACCACGGACCGGCCGACCGCCACGGACTGGTTCCGCCAGTTCGAGGGGGCTGGGCTCGATGGCCTGGTGGCCAAGCCGCAGGACGGCCCCTACGTCCAGGACAAGCGGGTCATGTTCAAGATCAAGCACGAGCGCACCGCGGACTGCGTGGTGGCCGGCTACCGCGTCCACAAGAGCGGGCCGGACGCCGTGGGGTCGCTGCTGCTCGGCCTGTATACCCCCGAGGGCAACCTGGCCAGCGTCGGCGTGGTCGGCTCGTTCACGATGGCCCGGCGCCGGGAGCTGATGGAAGAATTGCAGCCGCTGCTCACGAGCTTCGAGGACCATCCGTGGAACTGGGCCCGGCAGGAAGAGGGCAACCGGACGCCACGCAAGGCGGAGACCAGCCGGTGGAACGCGGGCAAGGACCTGTCCTTCGTCCCGCTGCGGCCGGAACGGGTGGTCGAGGTCCGCTATGACCACATGGAGGGCCCCCGGTTCCGGCACACCACCCAGTTTGTCCGGTGGCGCCCCGACCGGGACCCCGGGTCCTGCACCTACGCCCAGCTAGAGGAGCCGGTCAACTTCAACCTGGGCGACATCCTGTCCGCCAAGGCCCCCTAACGGGGCACTTCCATGATCGGCTGCGGTAAATGTGCGCCGCGGCGCATCCGGGAGCCGACCTGATCGCGACCCGCCCCCGCATATCAGCGGATCTGTGACGACCTTTCCGCACTATGCGCGGAAAGGTCGTCAAACATGCGGGAACTCTCGCGCAGCCACCGCACGACCGTGCCGGTGACCGCGATCGGCCCCTCCGGGCCCGCATGCGTGAGGTTGACGATGTACATACACTGTGGGCAAGGCCAGTGCGACACGTCCATCTCAAAAGTACGCTTTTGGATAATTAAGAAGGAAGCGCCTCATGGCCAAGAACGGCAGGCTCGACGCCCGCGATCGGGGCGCCGTCCTCGATCGGCTGGCCAGCAGGGAGTTCGACGTCCTGATCGTCGGGGGCGGCGTGACCGGTGCGGGCGCCGCGCTGGACGCCGCGTCACGCGGGCTCCGGGTCGCGCTGGTGGAGGCGCGCGACCTGGCCTCGGGTACCTCCAGCCGGTCGAGCAAGCTCATCCACGGTGGCCTGCGCTACCTGGAGCACTTCGACTTCAAGCTCGTCTGGGAAGCGCTCAGGGAGCGTGACCTGCTCGTCTCCAAGCTGGCGCCGCACCTGGTCAAGCCGGTCTCGTTCCTTTACCCGCTGCACCGCAAGGTGGTCGAGCGCCCGTACGTCGGGGCCGGCCTCGTGCTCTACGACGCCCTCGAGGGCACCAAGCGGCCAGTCCCCCACCACAAGCACCTGACCGTACGCGGGGCCCTGCGGCTCGCGCCCGGCCTGGAGCCGTCCGGCCTGGCCGGCGCGCTGCTCTACTACGACGCCCAGGCGGACGACGCGCGGTACACGCTCACCGTCGCGCGGACCGCCGCCGCGCACGGCGCCCTGATCGCCACCCGGGTCAGCGCGCATGAACTGCTGCGCAGCCCGGACGGGGCCCGGGTGACGGGCGCACGCGTGCACGACGAGGAATCCGGGCGCGACATCGACGTCTCGGCCAAGCGGGTCGTCGTGTGCGCCGGGGTGTGGACCGACCTGGTACACGAGCTCAGCGGCATCCAGGCCGGCTACAAGGTGCGGATGTCGAAGGGCGTGCACATCGTGGTGCCGTACGAGGCGATCCGGTCGGACACCGGGATCATCCTGCGGACCGAGAAGAGCGTCCTGTTCATCATCCCGTGGGGGCAGCGCTGGATCGTCGGGACCACCGACACCGACTGGACCGGCGACCGGGCCGAGCCCACCGCGACCAGCGAGGACATCGACTACATCCTTGAGCACGCCAACCGCATCCTGGCCCGGCCGCTGACCCGTTCGGATGTCATCGGCGTCTACGCGGGGCTACGGCCCCTGATCGCGGCCGACGACAGCACACCTACCACCAAGCTGTCCCGCGAGCACGTGGTCGACTCCCCGGTGCCCGGCCTGACCAGCATCGCCGGCGGCAAGTTCACGACGTACCGGGTGATGGCGCGAGACGTGATGGACGCCGCGCTGGCCGACTTCGGCCGCTGGGTGCCGGCCTCGGTCACCGATCAGTTGCCCCTGCTCGGGGCGGACGGCCTCGCCGCCGCCGCGGCCGAAGCGGAGCGGCTCGCCGAGGACTACGGGCTGCCGTGGGAGGCGGTCGAGCACCTCCTGGACCGGTACGGGACGCTCACCGAGGAGGTCCTCGAACTGACCCGGGACGATCCCGCGCTGGCGCAGCCGGTGGCCGGCGGCCATCCCTACCTGGGGGCGGAGGTGGCCTATGCGGTCACCCACGAGGGTGCCCTGCACGTCGAAGACGTCCTGGTCAGGCGCGTTCGGCTGTTCATAGAGACGGGCACACGCGGAGCCGACGCCGTGGGCCCGGTGACCCGCATCATGGGCGACCTGCTCGGCTGGGACAACCGCCAGCGCGCCGCGGAGACCGAACGGTACCTGCATCTCCTCCAGGCCGACAAGCGGGCGCTCAGCGAGCTGACCGCCGTGTCCGGCGCCGCGCGCGAGACGGCCGGGTAACCACTTACCCTCAATACGGCGAATTTCTGCCGATAAAATGGAGACCGCCCGGCCAGGGAGGAGGGCGGGGTCATGGGATCTGATACGTCCAGCCGGTCGCGGCGGCTGCTGACCTTCCGCCTCGACGGCGATCTCCGGCAGCGCCTGAAGGCCAGGCTGACCGGTGAAGGCCGGACCATGTCGGAGGTCGTCATCCTCGGCCTCCAGCTGTACGTCCAGCGGAGCGCGTGGCTGTCCGCTTCGGGCCCGCCCGACCTGGATCAGGTATCCGGCGTGCCGCCTCAGGCATCCATGATGCGGGGCATGCCCGGAGCCCGTGAGGTGCCCGCGACGGTTGATGCCGCGGTAATAGCTGAGGTCGCGGCGCGGGCGGAAGTCGCGGCGCAGGCGGAGGTTCTGGCACAGGCTGCGGTCCTGGCGCAGGCGGAAGTCGCGGCACAGGCGGAAGTCGCAGCGCAGGCGGAAGTCGCAGCGCAGGCGGAAGTCGCGGCACAGGCGGAGGTTCTGGCACAGGCTGCAGTCCTGGCGCAGGCGGAGGTCCGGGGGCGGACCATCGTTCCGCCGGCGGGAACCACCGTGGTGGCGAGCGCCGGGGATCTGGTGCTCCCCGACCACATTGCCGCCTACCTGCGCAGGCTGCGCGAATCCGGGAACAGCGACCTGCTGTCGGCCGCGCTGGCCAAGCTGCACGAAGCTGGCTGGCCGCTGCGTCCGCTGGCCGTCGCGCTGGGAATCAGCCGCCAGGCCGTGCAGGCGCGAATCCGCCAGCCGGTCCCGGCTGCGGTGCGTTCCGAGGTACCGGACGTCCCGCCGCCGTCCGTCTTCCCCCGGCGGCGGCCGGCCCTGGCGAGCGGCCGGCGCAAGCACCTCACCGTCAAGATCGATCATGCCCTCCGTTCCGCGGCGCACAGCAAGGCGGTCCGGGAGGGCAGCTCACTGAGCCAGGTGATCGAGAAGATCCTGGACTACTACCTGCGGCACGGCATGCCAGCCGGCGAGGTCCAGCTCGGGGACACGACCCCGACGCGACCGGTACGCCGCCGCACCCGCCGGACGTAGGGCCCGCCGGACGCAGCCCCCGGGACATAGGGCCCGCTAGACGGAGCCCCGCCGGGCCTACCCCCGCCAGACGCAGCCCCGCCGGACCCGCCCCCGCCAGACCCGCCCCCGCCAGACGCAGCCCCGGACCTACCCCCGCCGGACGCAGCCTGCCGGACGCAGCCCGCAGGGGTGCCCTGCCGGGCATGACCCCGCCCGGCGCAGGCCCGCTTGGACGTGGGGCCCCTGACTTATCGGCACACCTGGCCCGTCACCGGGGGGACCCGCGGCTATGTCCGTTAAAGATCCTGATGGCGGTCAGTGGCGGCGGGCGGTCACTCGTCGAGCATCGCCATCAGCTTGGTCACGGTGGCCCAGTTACGCGCGGTACCGGCCTTCATCGAACTGGTCCGGGAGAGCTGGGCGGCGAGTTCACTGCGGCCTAGCCCGTCGGGGGTGTGCAGGAACAAGGTGCGCCCGACCACGGTGACCTCGTCCTGGCAATCCTTGGCGGCGGCCCGCTGCCGGGCCGTCTCGACGCGAGCGAGGTCGTCGGCGGTCAGGTCCGACTTGCGGAACACCGCGTGCAGGGCCTTGGGGTCGGGCTCGTCTGGATACGGGTTGTCCGCGATCACCTGAGCCAGCTCATCGCGTGCGACAACCACGACGTGGCCCGGCACGCCGAAGCGCTCGGTGACCTTTTCGTCGAGCACCTCGGCCAGCTTCGCCGTGTCGGTGTCATCGCTGGTGAACACGACGTTGCCGCTCTGGATATAGGTCTTCACATCGGCGTGCCCGAGCGAGGTCATGAGTTCACGCAGGTCGGTCATCGGGACTTTGTTCTTGCCGCCGACGTTGATGCCGCGCAGCAGGGCCACGTGAGTACGCACGCCTGCATTCTCTCAGAATCCGGCGGCCGCGTTCCTCGCCTGCGCCGGTTCCCCCGGGCCATTGAGCAGGGGCGACGAACCGCGGCTGGCTCACGTACAGTAGCCACATGCCGGGGGCTAAAACGGTGCTGGAGGCGGCGGGCCGGGAAGTGACGGTCAGCAATCCGGACAAGGTCTTCTTCCCGCGCACCGGCCACACCAAGCTGGATCTCGTCCGTTACTACCTCGCGGTGGCGGACGGCGCGGTGCGCGGCGTCGACGGGCGGCCGATGGCGCTGAAGCGGTTCGTGAACGGCGCCGAGGGCGAGCCCTTCTTCCAGAAGAGGGCGCCGGACAGCCGGCCCGACTGGATCGAGACGGTGGAACTGCGCTTCCCATCCGGCCGGACGGCCAGCGAGGTCGTGGTCCGCGACGCGGCGCCGCTGATCTGGGTCGTCAACCTGGGCTGTATCGACCTCAACCCGCACCCCGTGCGTGCCGGGGACCTCGATCATCCCGACGAACTGCGGGTCGACCTGGACCCCGTGCCGGGCGTCGAATGGCCGCAGATCATGGACGTCGCGATGGTGGCCAAGTCGGTCCTGGAGGACTTCGGGCTGACCGGCTGGCCCAAGACGTCGGGCTCCCGCGGCTTCCACGTCTACGCCCGGATCGAACCGCGGTGGCCTTTCACCGACGTCCGCCGCGCGGCCGTGGCACTCGCCCGGGAAGTCGAGCGCCGCGCCCCCGATATCGCGACGAGCAAGTGGTGGAAAGAGGAACGGCACGGCGTCTTCGTCGACTACAACCAGAACGCCAAGGACCGGACCGTCGCGTCGGCGTACTCGATCCGCCCGCTCCCGGACGCCCGGGTGTCGACGCCGCTGCGCTGGGACGAGGTCGCCGGGTGTGACCCCGCCGCCTTCACGATCGACACCGTGCCGGGGCGTTTCGCCGAGATGGGCGACCCGTGGGCCGGCATGGATTCGGCTGTGGGGTCTCTCGAAGGGCTGCTCGGCCTGGCCGAACGGGACGAGGCCGCAGGACTTCCGGATGCGCCGTGGCCCCCGCATTTTGTCCGGCAGTCCGGCGAGGAACCCCGCGTCCAGCCGTCCAAGCGGCGCACGGCGCGAAAGGCCCCGGCCAAGAGCGCCGCGGGTAAGAGTTCTGCGGCCGAGGAGGCCGGGCGTACTGAGGCCGGGGCCGGGGCTGCTGAGGCCGGGGCCGGGGGTACTGAGGCCGGGGCCGGGGGTACTGAGGCCGGGGCCGGGGGTACTGAGGCCGGGGCCGGGGGTACTGAGGCCGGGGGTACTGAGGCCAGGGCGGCTGAGGCCGGGGCCGGGGCGGCTGAGGCCGGGGCTGCCGGGCAAGAGGCCGGCAGTGATGAGGGGGCGGCCGGCGGTGGGAGTACGGCCGGATCGCGACCGGCCGGCCGGCGGCAGTCCAAGATGCCGCTGATCGAGGTCGCCCGCGCGGCGACGAAAGCCGAGGCCATGGAGGGCCTCGAACGCTGGAAGGAGCGGCACGCGGACGTCTGGCCGCACCTGGCGCCCGCCGACGTGCTCGTCGACTCGATGCGCGGGCGCAGCTACAGCTGGACCCGGATTCGGCTGAACCTGCAGCACGTCCCCGAAGCCGAGCGCCCGTCCCAGGAGCCCCTCGAAGTCGATTACGACCCCTGGGCCCCCGGCGGCCGCTAACCGCGCGCAGCCCCTTCCATGATCGGCGTCAGTTTTCCGCACATACGGGCTGTTGCAGAATCGCCAAGCGGAGGACCATCCACACAAGATGTTGGACGAGATTGCAGTATCTGGTCCACATGTAGTAGTGAAGTTGATCTTCGGATCAATTCCAACACAGCCCGATACTGCGGAAAACCGACGTCAATAAGGGCGAGGGGGCGGTCCGCGGGGTCGCTCCGGGCCGCTGTCGGTGGACTCACTCCGGGCCGCTGTCGGTGGGCGGGTCTAGCCTCTACCACACTGGAACCCAGCGTGAATAAGGAGAGACCATGACCACCCTCATGGACCGGCCCAATACCGCACTCCTTGTCATCGACGTGCAGAACGGCGTCGTCGGGGAGGCGTACCAGCGTGACGCGGCGGTCGCGGACGTGGGCGGCCTGGTCGAGAGGGCGCGGCAGGAAGGCGTGCCCGTCGTCTGGGTCCAGCACTCCGACGAGGATCTGGTGCGAGGGAGCGACGAGTGGCGGATCGTTCCCGAGCTGACTCCGGGTGACGCCGAGCCGCTCGTCGAGAAGAGCTACGGCGATTCCTTCGAGGACACCACCCTGGAGACCGTGCTGGCGGGCCTCGGCGTCGGGCGGCTCGTCATCGCCGGCGCAGAGACCGATGCGTGCATCCGCTCGACGCTGCACGGCGCGTTCGCCAGGGGGTATGACGCAACTCTGGTCAGCGACGCCCACACCACGGTGGATCGGACCCGGTGGGGGGCGCCGCCGCCCGAGCAGGTCATCGCGCACACGAACCTGTACTGGACCTACCAGACGGCGCCGGGACGGACGGCCGGCACGGTCGAGACCAAGAACGTCGACTTCAGCGGTCCGTCCTGACGTCCTGCGCGATGCGGACGGGAAGGGTAGCGATAGCCCGGCGGACCGGGGCGCGCCGCGAGCCACCCAGCGGTCAGCTGGCCCGATGCGGCCTGCCACGACCGCTATAACCGCAGCGGCCCAGCCTCTGGGCCGGCGCACGCCACCGTGACTGCCCGCGCCGCTGCCGTCTGCGCCCTGAGCCATCACGTGCCCCCTGCATCGCCGATGGTCACTTGCCCCTTATGACATTCGACGGTCCAAGCGGGCCGCAGGTTGTGGGCCCTGGGTCAGTTGCCGTACTGCTTGGTCTCGGGGCGCTCAAACATGAGGGCGTGCGCGGGGGACGCGGCGACGGGGCGGTGACGGAGGCCCCGGGGCACGACGAAAAGCTCGCCCGGGTGAAGGGCGATCGGGGGACGGCCGTCCATCTCGACACGGAACGTTCCGTCCCAGCAGAGGAACAGCTCGTCCTCCTCATGCTGATGCCAGGGGAATTCGCCGTCGAAACGGGCGATGCGCACCACAGCGTCGTTGGCGGTCACCAGATCGCGGGGCTGATAGGGACCGGGCAGGCCGGCGATGACGTCGCTGATCGACACGGGCTCGTCCATGGTGATCCTCTCAGGGCGGTGTGGCGGGCAGGGCGGTGTGGCGGGCGCGGTAGGCCGCGACGTGCTGGCGGTTGCCGCAGTTCCCCGTGTCGCAGTAGCGGCGCGAGCGGTTGCGGGACAGGTCGATCAGGACCGCTGCGCAGTCGGGTGCGTCGCAGGGCCGCAGCCGTTCCGTCTCCCCCAGCCGGACCAGGTCGGCGAACGCGAACCCGGCCTGGGCGCCGATCCGGTGCGCGAGCGGCGCGCTGGGCTCGGTGACGTGCAGGTGCCAGCCCCAGCCGCCGCCGTGGTCGACGAGCCAGGGGCGCGCGCCGGAATCGCGGAGCAGCCGGTTGACGACGGCGGCCAGTTCCTCCGGGCCGGAAGCCTGCCACACCGCGCGAAGCCGGGGCCGGAGCGCCCGGACGGCCGAGAGGTCCGCGGGCGTGGCCGGGCGCCGCGGGGTGATGTGGCGCTGATCAAGGAAAACGTCGAGGGCCGCGACGCTGGTCAGCGTGTCATCGGCTCGCGCGCCGCCGACCGGGGCCGTCGCTGCCCGGTCTCGCGCGATGTTGGCCAGGGCCGTCTCTGCCCAGGCCTTGTCCACCGGGGCCGTGTCCAGCCGGGCCTGGCCAGCGGCCGGGTCGACGCGGGCCGTGTTGACCAGATCGGTGGCGAGCGTCAGCGCCGCGGTCGTGTCATGAGCAAAAAGCACATTGACTCCTGAACAACGGCAGCCTGGCGTCAGTAGCAACAATATCGGACGGTCCTGACGGGAGCTGGCGATGAAGCAGCCGATGGCGATCGCGGTCGCCGGGGTTATCCGTATCGCGTGCTCGGCCGTGGTGATGCGGCCCGCCGGGGCTTCGGCCACCCGCGGACGTGGTGACGGTGCCCGCAGACGCCGGGCCGGGCCGCTGGGACGCCGGGCGGGGCGGCTAGGGCGCCGGGCGCGGAACGTCGGCGAGGGCGGCGAGGCGCTTGGGTGCTATCAGCCGGTAGCTGTCCACCAGCAGTTCGGCGATCTCGTCCCAGTCCTGGCCGACGTCCAGCCGCGCGCCCACCCAGCCCTTGGAGCCGACGTACGGCGGCACGTAGAACCGTTCCGGGTCGTCCCCGACCAGCGCCTCCTGCACCCCGGCGGCGGCCTTGAACGTCATGGCGATGCGATCCTCGCTGATCGTGGCGAACATCTTGTCGCGGACCCGGAACGCCGGGGACGTGTGACCGCCGAACGATTTCTCGGCCGCCTCGGGCAAGGCGAGGCAGATCTCCCGGACCCGGGCCACCGCATCAATCTCGCTCACGTGAGCGATGCTAGCCCGGCGACGGCCGCCAGATCCCCGGCTCCGCGTACGGAATGCGCGGAGTAGCCGGGGACGGAGGACCTACTCGACTTCCTTAAGGATCTTCTGCAGGGAATCGTTCTGCTCACGCACGTAGTCGAGCTGCGCGCTGAGCTCCCCGAGCTTGAGGTCGGTGTGCTCCTGGGCGGTGATGGCCAGGTCAGCGAGCCGACGGTACTCGTCGGCCAGTCCGCGGTACTGCTCCCCGCCGGTCAGCTCGGCCTGTGCCTTTTTCCTGGTGGTGAGGTACCGGGCCCACGCGATCACCGAGGCTCCGGATACGAGGCTAATTATTACCGCCACCAGCGCCTGGCCGGTGGCGGCGGCCACGTGGAGCCCGTAGAGCACCACGGCGAGCGCGATCAGGCCGGTCGCGCAGATAACCGCCGTCTCGGCTGTCCTGTTCCTCATCGCAGGTCCGCCTCCAGTTCGCTCTCCGCGCCCAGCGACCGCACCGCGGTCATGATCGTCTCCGGGGTGACGTGCAGAACGAAGGGCGTTACCTCGTAGAACTTCATCGCCTTACCGTCCTCTGAGACTTCGATGTCGGCCGACACCAGGCCCGCCGCCTGCAGTTTCCGCAGGTGAACCTGGAGCAGCGCCCGGCTGATGCCCAGCTCGCGGGCCAGCCGGCTCACGTAGTTCCGCTTCTCCGCCAGCGCGGCCAGCACCCGCAGCCGGTGCGGATTGGCCAGCGTTGACAGCACCTGCAGGAGGCCGTCTCCGGTCATGTCCTCGGTTTCCACAGACATCCTTCCTTGCATCTGCTAAGAAAAATTAGCAGGTGAAATTTCAGAATGTCAAGGTGTGTGCCACGGATCTCCAGGCGACAGGCGTGGGCCCACTGGGGGCCGGCGGATCCCCGCGCGGACCGGCACCAAGGGTGGCCCACAGGAGGGCCGCCGGATCCCGGCGCGGACCGGCACCGGGTGTGGGCCCACGTGAGGGCCGGCGGATCCCGGCGCGGACCGGCACCGGGTGTGGGCCCACGTGAGGGCCGGCGGATCCCCGGTCCTGGGTCCCGGCGGTGGGGAGGAAGAATCCCGGCCCTGGGCCCCGCTGACGGTGGGGGGCCGTAGGATCGCGGGCGTGGCAGCAGTCGCGGAGACCGGGTTTGGCGGCGTGGGGGTGGCCGATGACCGGCCGCTGGAGATCTTGCGGCGGGTGTTCGGGTACGAGGTGTTCCGGGGGCCGCAGCGGGAGATCATCGACCATGTGAGCGGCGGGGGCGACGCGCTCGTCCTCATGCCGACCGGCGGCGGGAAATCGCTGTGCTACCAGATCCCGGCGCTGGTGCGCGAAGGTACCGGCGTGGTCATCTCGCCGCTGATCGCGCTCATGCAGGACCAGGTGGACGCGCTGACCGCGCTGGGCGTACGGGCCGGGTTCCTCAACTCCACCCAGGACGCCGGCGAACGGCGGCGGGTCGAGACCGCCTTTCTGGCCGGCGAGCTTGACCTGCTGTACCTCGCGCCCGAACGGCTGCGCGCCGAGTCGGCGATGCGACTGCTCGACCGCGGGAAGATCTCGCTGTTCGCCATCGACGAGGCGCACTGCGTGGCGCAGTGGGGGCATGACTTCCGGCCGGACTACCTGGAGCTGTCCGCACTGCACGAGCGCTGGCCGGACGTGCCGCGGATCGCGCTGACCGCCACGGCCACGCAGGCCACCCGGGCCGAGATCGCGACCCGGCTCAACCTGGGCGGGGCACGCCACTTCGTGGCCAGCTTCGACCGGCCGAACATCTCCTACCGGATCGTGCTGAAGAACGAGCCGCGCAAGCAACTGCTGGACCTGCTGCGCACGGAATACCCCGGCGCGGCCGGCATCGTGTACTGCCTGTCCCGCGCGTCGGTGGACAAGACCGCGGAGTTCCTGGCCGCCCAGGGGATCCCGGCGCTGCCGTACCACGCGGGACTGGACGCGGGCACGCGCGCCGCGCACCAGGCGCGCTTCCTGCGCGAAGACGGGCTGATCATGGTGGCGACGATCGCGTTCGGCATGGGGATCGACAAACCGGACGTCCGTTTCGTGGCCCATCTGGACATGCCGCGATCGGTCGAGGGCTACTACCAGGAGACCGGCCGGGCCGGGCGCGACGGCATGCCGTCGGTCGCGTGGCTCGCGTACGGGCTATCCGACGTCGTGCAGCAGCGCCGGATGATCGACACCTCCCCCGGCGACGACGCGCACCGCCGCCGCCTCGCCACCCACCTGGACGCGATGCTGGCCCTGTGCGAGACGGCCGAATGCCGCCGGGCGCAGATGCTGGCCTACTTCGGCGAGGAGGCCCCCGCCTGCGGCAACTGCGATACCTGCACGGCCCCGCCGCAGGTGTGGGACGGCACGGTCGCGGCGCAGAAGTTCCTGTCGGCGGTGTACCGGCTGGCCAAGGAGCGCGGCCAGAAGTTCGGTGCCGGCCACGTCATCGACATCCTGACCGGCAAGGCGACACCGAAGGTGGCCGAGAACGGCCATGATCGGCTGAGCGTCTTCGGGGTGGGCGCCGACCTGCGCGAGCACGAATGGCGGGGCGTCGCGCGGCAGTTGCTGGCCCAGGGACTGCTCGGTGTGGAGGGCGACTTCGGCGTGCTGACGCTGACCCCGGCCAGCGCCGGGGTGCTGCGCAAGGAACGCGAGATCATGCTGCGGCGCGAGCCCGAGCGGGTCCGGGCGCCCCGGGCCAGCCGGTCGGGACGGGCCGGGGCGGGCGGCGGCGCGGGCGCGCCGGGCGGGGCCGGCGGGGCGGACATGACGCCGGAGGCGGCCAAGCTCTTCGAGCGGCTGCGCGAATGGCGGGCGGGTACCGCGCGGGAGCAGAACGTCCCGGCCTACGTGATCTTCCACGACGCAACGCTGCGCCAGATCGCGACGGAGAAACCATCGACGCTCACCGGGCTATCCGGCGTCAATGGCGTCGGCGAGGCCAAACTGGCAAAGTACGGGCCACAGGTCCTCGAGGTCCTCGAGGTCCTCAGCGCCTAGGAGCAGCCCCCGTACGACTTCATCATCGTCGGCGGGGGCTCGGCCGGGAGCGCGCTGGCCAACCGGCTGTCGGAGAGCGCGAGCGTGCTCGTGCTGGAGGCGGGGCGGCCGGACTATATCTGGGACGTCTTCATCCACATGCCGGCCGCGCTGACGTTCCCGGTCGAATAAGAGGCTGTGCTGGCCCCGGGCCAACACCGTGCCATATCGGGATCATTTGGACGGCGAGCAGACACTGGCCAGCCCCGGCACGTCCATCGTTTCGTCACCTTCCGGTCAACTTGTCTAGCCATGATGTGGACGATCGAGCCAGGATCGACGGCTTTCGGCCGACATAAGGCCTGGGCACGGGAGGGAAAACTTTGCGCGGAAAATACGCGATCGCGGCCACGGCCGCGATCGGCAGCCTTGTCTTCGCGGCCGGATGCGGCAGCAGCTCATCCAGCGGCGCCAGCAGCAGCAATTCGGGGAGCACCACGTCGGTGTCCTCGGCCACGTCCGCCACCGCGGTGGGCGGCATGAACGCCCTCGTGACCGCGGCCAAGAAGGAAGGGCAGCTCAACGTCATCACGCTGCCCGCGAACTGGGCCAACTACGGCACGATCATGAAGGACTTTACGGCCAAGTACGGCATCAAGATCAACGACGCGAACCCGGACGGGACGAGCCAGGACGAGATCAACGCCGTCAACCAGCTCAAGGGCCAGAGCCGGGCCCCGGACGTGCTCGACATTGGCAACTCGTTCGCGGTGAAGGCCGACGCGCAGGGCATCCTCGCCCCGTACCGCGTGGCGAGCTGGAGCGACATCCCGGCCAGCGCCAAGGCCAGCGACGGCACCTACTACGCCGACTACGGCGGGTACGTCGCGATCGGCTACGACTCGGCGAAGGTGAAGACCCCGCCGACGTCGTTCGCCGACCTGCTCAAGCCGGCCTACAAGAACGAGGTCGCGATCAACGGCAACCCGACGCAGGCGGGCGCCGCCTTCGCCGCGGTCTACGCGGCGGCACTGGCCAACGGCGGCTCGTTCAGCAACATCGCGCCGGGCGTGGCCTACTTCAAGAAGCTGCACCAGGCCGGCAACTTCGTCCCGGTCACCGGCAGCGCGGCCACCATGGAAAGCGGCCAGACGCCGATCCTGATCTGGTGGGACTACCTGCTGGCCTCGGAGGCCGGCCCGGGCGTCCCTGGGCTCAAGATCGTGATCCCGTCGGACGGCCACTACGCCGCCTACTACGACCAGGCCATCAGCAAGACCGCACCGGACCCGGCCGCGGCCCGGCTGTGGGAGGAGTACCTCTACACGACCACGGGCCAGAACCTGTGGCTGGAGGGGAAGGCCCGGCCCATCGAACTGCCCACGCTGCTCAGCAGCAGCACGGTCAACGAGACCGCGTACAAGGCCCTGCCGGCGGCGCCGTCCACGACGCTGACGTTCCCGACGCAGGCGCAGCAGGCGGCCGCCGCGACGATCGTCTCGGCGCAGTGGCCCGGCGTGTGAGCGGCTGAGGATGGACGAGCTGGTGAGCGCCGGGGCCCCGGAATTCTTCTCGGATTCCGGGGCCCCGGGCGGCCCGGGCGCGGCGGTCGCGGCGGCGCGCGGGCTGCGCCGGATGGCCGGGGTGGTGCCGTTCGGCGTGTACATGGCGCTGGGCCTGGGCGCGCCGCTGGTCGCGGTGGCCATCGGCGCCTTCCAGAGTCCGAACGGCGGCTTCACCCTCGGCAACGTCAGGATCGCCACGCACGGTGAATACCTGCACGGCTTCGCCCAGAGCATCGAGCTGTCGGTGGTCGCGGCGGTGGTACCGGGAATCCTCGGCCTGCTGATCGCCTACTCCATCTGGACCGCGAAGCGCGGGTCGATCCTGCGGCAGGTGGCGATCACCGCGTCGGGCGTCTTCGCCAACTTCGGCGGGGTGCCGCTGGCCTTCCTGTTCATCGCCACCCTCGGCTCCAGCGGGCTGGCCACCCGGTGGCTGAACGACCTCGGGTTCAACCCGTACCAGCACGGCTTCAGCCTGTACAGCCTCAGCGGTGTGGTCGTGGTCTACATGTACTTCCAGATCCCGCTGATGGTGCTGGTGATCCTGCCCGCACTGGAGGGGCTGCGGCCGGCCTGGCGCGAGGCGGCCGCCAACATGGGCGCCCGGACCTGGCAGTACTGGCGGCACGTGGGCGGCCCGGTGCTGATGCCGTCGTTCCTCGGCTGCGTGCTGCTGCTGTTCGGCAGCTCGCTGTCCGCCTACGCCACGGCCCAGGCCATGACCAGCGGAACGATCGCGCTGACCCCGATCCAGATCGGGACGTTCCTGAACGGGAACGTCGTGGCCGGCCAGCAGAACGTCGGCAAGGCGCTCGGGCTGGGCATGGTCATCATCATCGCGATCGCCATGGGAATCTACGTGGTGCTCCAGCGGAGGTCGGCACGATGGCTGCAGTAGACACGATCGCGGCCGGAGAGCCCGGCGCCGCCGGGACGGCCCACGGGCGGGCCCGGCCCCGGTCCGGCCGCCGGGACGGTTTCACGCCCTGGCGGTGGCTGATCCTGATCCTGGCCGGCGCGTACTTCCTCATCCCGCTGTACGCGGCGCTGCGGTTCGCGGGCTGGGGGTCCTTCGGGTCGGTCATCCACCAGTCCGGGTTCGCGGGCTCCCTGGGGCTCTCGGTCCGGCTCGCGGTCATCACCACCGTGATCACGCTGGCCCTGATGCTGCCCACCGCGGTCTACGTGCACCTGCGGCTGCCGCGGCTGCGGCGGCTGCTGGAGGGGATCACGATCCTGCCGATCGTCATCCCGCCGATCGTGCTGATCGTCGGGCTGCTCCAGGTGGCCCCGGGTTTCCTCAAGAGCACGCCCTACCTGCTGGCCCTGGAGTACGTGGTCCTCGCGATGCCGTTCGCCTACCGGTCGATCGACGCCGGCCTGCGCTCGTTCGACCTCAAGACCCTGGTCGAGGCGTCCAACTCGCTGGGCGCCGGCTGGGCGTCCACCCTGCGGCGGGTCGTCCTGCCCAACCTCACCACCGCCCTGCTGTCCGCCACCGTGCTGACCGTGGCCCTGGTGCTCGGCGAGTACACCATGGCCAGCCTCGACCTGTACCAGACGTTCCCGGTGTGGATCGTGGTCTTTGATCAGACCAGCGGGCCGATCTCGGTGGCCGCCTCGCTGCTGGCCCTGTTCGTGACCTGGCTCGTCCTGCTGGCCATCACGATGCTGGGCGGCCGGCACGCGCGGCGCACCGGCGGCGGGGAGGTGGCCCTGTTTTCCGTGGCCCGCCGAGACACTGGAAGGACCTCATGACCGCGAACACCGCCAAGGGTGCCGGGGCAGGCGCCGGAGCGTCAGGTGCTGCGAGGGCTACGGGCTCGGCCACGGCTGCGGGCGCGGCCGGCCCGGCCGGGCCGGCCGACGGTGCCGGCGCGCATGTCTCGCTGCAGAACCTCAGCCGGTTCTTCGGGGCCGTCCGCGCCCTGGACGGACTGAACCTGGAGATCGAGCCCGGGGAGCTGGTGGCGCTGCTCGGCCCGTCCGGCTGCGGGAAGACCACCGCGCTGCGCATCCTGGCCGGCTTCGAGTCCGCCGACCACGGCTCGGTGCTGGTCGACGGGCGGGACATGTCGGCGGTCCCGGCCGCCCGCCGGGACATGGGCATGGTGTTCCAGAGCTACAGCCTCTTCCCGAACATGTCGGCGCTGGACAATGTGGCGTTCGGGCTGCGAATGCGCAAGAAGAGCGCGGACCGGCGGCGCAGCCAGGCGACGGAACTGCTGGAGATGGTGGGGCTCGCCGACCAGGCCCGGCAGTACCCGCATCAGCTGTCCGGTGGCCAGCAGCAACGGGTCGCGCTGGCGCGGGCGCTCGCCATCGAGCCGAGCGTGCTGCTGCTCGACGAGCCGCTGTCCGCGCTGGACGCCAAGGTCCGCGTCCAGCTCCGCGAGCAGATCCGCTCCCTGCAGCAGCGCCTGCACACGACCACATTGTTCGTCACGCACGACCAGGAAGAGGCGCTGTCCATGGCCGACCGGGTCGGCGTGATGCGCGAAGGACGGCTCGAGCAGGTCGCGGCGCCCAGCGAGCTGTACGCCCGCCCCGCCACCGCGTTCGTCGCGGAATTCGTCGGCACCATGAACCGGATCCCCGGTGAGCTGGAAGCGGGCGGCCGCGTGCGCGTGCTCGGGGCCACGCTGCCCATCAAGGGAGAGCGGCCCGGGGGGCCCGGGGAGCCGAGCCGGCTGGTGGACGTCCTGGTCCGGCCGGAGGACCTGCACCTCACGGCGGCTCAGGCCGGGAGCGGGATCGTCACGATCGCGACCTTCCTCGGCTCGCTGAGCAGGATCAGCGTCCTGCTGTCCGGAGACGTCACGGTCCAGGTCGACGTGCCCAGCGCCGAGGCGCCCGCGCCCGGCGCGCCGGTGGAGGTGACGATGGGGAACACGCCGGTGCTGGTCACGACACGGCGCTGAAACTCAGCCGAAACGAGGCTGAAACAGTGTTTGCGGCAAGGAGCCGAACGGCCCCGGCCGGAGGGACTTTCGCCAGCTGTTGCGGGCGCGGGCATGGGGAATCCTCGGAGAAAAGGGAACAGTACCCGAGCCCAGGCTCGCTGAGCCCGGCCGAGTGTACTCCGGGAGGTCGCTATGCCAGGCCATTCGATCGACCATGCTGGGCTCGAGACGCTCTCGTTCGATACATGCCTGCGGCTGCTGGCCTCGGTTCCGGTCGGGCGGGTGGGCTTCATGGCCGACGGCGAGGTACAGGTCCTCCCAGTGAACCATCTGGTCGACGGGCAGGACGTGATCTTCCGAACGGCACGCGGATCGAAGCTGTCCGCGACGGAGGGGCAGAGGCCGATCACGTTCGAGGTGGACGACTACGACGAGCGGACCCACTCCGGGTGGAGCGTCGTCGTGAACGGCCGCGCCGAACCGGTCGACGAGGACGCCGAGGTGGACCGGCTCGGCCGCGCTGGTCTCCGGCCCTGGGTCAGCACCGTGGAGCGCCCGTTCTGGATCCGGATCCGCCCGACCTCGGTGACCGGCCGGCGGACACCGCAGCCGGTATAGGCGGCCCAAGCGGCCCAAGCGGTACGGGCGGCGCGTGACGGTGCGCGGCGCGGCCTTAGCTATTAGCTGGGTGTCCCGCCGAGCGCGCGCAGCGCGGGCAGCAACCCGGCCAGCTCCTCGACCCGGTCGGCGCCGCCCTGATACGGCATGAGGATGAGGTCGGAGAAGCCGGCCCGCGCGTACCGTTCGGCGGCCCGGAGGATCTCGTCCGCGCGATCCGGTACGCGGAACTGGACCGCCCGCCGGATCGTGGCCGGATCCCGGCCGACGTCCGCGCAGTGCTCGTCCAGCCGGCGGGAAAGCCGGACCAGGTCGCCGAGGTCCTCCGGCGTCAGGCTCGCGTTCAGCCAGACGTCGGCGTGGGCCGCCACCACGCGCAGCCCGTACCGGGGCCCGTTGCTGGCGATCCACAGCGGTAGCCGCGGCTTCTGCAGCGGCTTCGGATCTGAGTGAGCCTCTTCGAGCGTGTAGTAGGTGCCGCGGAACGTGACCGTCTGCTCCGTCCACAACCGCGTGAGCACGTCGCACGCCTCGCCCAGCCGCCCGACGCGCTCGCGGGCCGTCGGCAAGGGCAAGCCGAACATCGCGTCCGCGTACGCGTCCCCGCCCGCGCCGAGCCCCATGGTCAGCCGGCCCCCGCTGAGATGGTCGACGGTGACGGCCATCTTGGCCAGCAGGCCGGGATGACGGTACAGGTTGGACGTCACCAGGGTGCCGATCCGGATCCGCCGGGTCGCCTCCGCCATCGCGGCCAGGATCGTCCACCCCTCGAAGATGTCACCCTCGCGCACGCGCCCCATCGGCACGAGGTGATCGAACGCCCAGCAGCTATCGAAGCCCGCCTCGTCAGCGGTGTGCCACAACCGCCGGAGATCACCGATCGAGGCGTGCTGCTGAGAGGCCTTGATGCCGATTGTCAGGCCATGGTCGCTCATCGTCCTCGCTGCTCCCTGGGTATGGCGCCGGTTCCGGCGTTCGTTAACGTCAGTACCATTGATTATCAGTCTTACTGACGATCAGGCTAACGATAGGATCTGCCTGTGTCAACGGAAGGCCCACTGGCCAGCGCGCGGCTCGGTTACCTGCTCAAGCACGCGTACCTGCGCTACGCGGAGAGGTCCCGCGAGGCACTCGCCCCCCACCAGGTGGACGGCCGGGAACTGGCCGTACTGACCCGGCTCGCCGGACCGGAACCGCTGTCGCAGCAGGAAGCCGCCCGCCAGCTGGGCATCGACCGGACGACGATGGTCGCGCTGGTCGACGGGCTGGAACGCAAGCGACTGGTTGGGCGCCGGCCCGATCCCGGTGACCGCCGCAAGAACATCGTGGAGCTGACCGCCGCCGGGCGGACAACGCTGATCGACGCCACCGAGGCCGCCGACCGGGCCGAGCAGCAGTTCCTCGGCGCGCTGGGGCCGGCGGCCGCGAGCAGCTTCAAGGACGTTCTCCGCACCCTGCTGGGCAGCGGGCCTTGAGGGGAAGGCCTGCCCTTGCGGGCGGCCGCTGTCCGTCCGGGACCTAGGACGCCTCGGCGATCAGGCGCAGGCGTCAGCCGGGGCGGGTGCGGGCGTCAAGCACGCCAGGCGCGGGTCGGCGTCAGCCACGGCGGGCGCAGGCCGGTGTCAGCTACGGCGGGCGCGGGCGCGGCGTCAGCTACGGCGGGCGCGGGCGCGGCGCTTGCCCTCGTGCATGGCCTGGACCCGGGCGATGGGGATGGTGTGGCCCTCCTCGACCAGTTCGGCGCTGAGCGATTGCGGCGCGGGCATCAGGGTGGCCCACGGGTCACTCCCGGCGAGCACCGGAACCGCGGTGTGCACGGTGAAATCGCCGGGCGCGACGTGGTCCAGGTCCTCCCAGGGGACCGGGAACGACACCGGCGCACCCGGCCGCAGGCGCGGACTGTACGCGGCCACGACGGTGGCGCCGCCGGCCCGGGTCGAGTCGATGAACACCTTGCCCTCACGGTCGTCCCGGATGAACGCCGTCGTCGCGAGCGCGGGATCGAGCCGCTCGGCCCGGGCGCCGATCGCCCGGGTGGCCGCCGCCGCGTCGAAGGCCGTCACCTCGCCGTCCAGCGGGACGAATACGTGCACGCCCTTGGCGCCGCTGGTCTTGACCGCGCCGGCCAGGCCCACGTCGGCCAGCGCCTGGCGGACCAGATGCGCCGCGCGAACCGCCAGGCCGAACGTGTCCGCCGACGGGGGGTCGATGTCGAGCACAAGGTGGGTCGGCTGGTCCCATTGACCGGCCAGGACGAGGCCCGGGTGGTACTCGACGGCGCGCTGGTTGGCGAACCACAGCAGCGTCCGGCGATCGTTGCACAGCGCGTAGGACACCTCGCGCTTGGAGGCTTCGGCCCAGACCGCGACGGTCCGCACCCAGGCCGGGGTGTACTTGGGCACGTTCTTCTGCATGAAGGGCGCCTGGCCGCGCAGCGCCCGGATAACGGACAACGGCCGGTCCGCCAGCACCGGGAGAATCCGGTCGCTCACCGCGTCCAGGTAGTCCACCAGGTCCCGCTTGGTGGCCTCCGCCTCGCCAAAGAGCGGCTGGTCGAGGTTGGTCAGCGGGACCCCGTCCCGTTCTTCGTCCCCGCTCATCCGACCAGCTTGGCATCGTTTCCGCCGCGCGGCCAGCGCAGGAGCCAGTGCAGGACTGTCCCCACCGGGGCGGTGCAGCGGCCGCGGGAGCCCACCCTCGCAACGACCGGCCACGGCGACACCCGCGACGGCCACTGGAGCGCCGACGACGGCCCGCCGTGATCATTGCGGGGCGAGGCCACGGTACCTGATGGGCCTATGAGAACACTGTGACCTGCGGGACCACGCCCCGGGCGAAGGCTTTGTACGTAAAGGCGCCATCACGTGTACCCCAGTACACGTAAAGGCGCCACCGTGCATTCGGGTTCGTATGCGCTGGCGGGTGCGGCCAGCTCGTCCGACGACGCGCAATGCTCGCAGGAGGTCAGTGTCCAGCCCGGTTCCTCGTACTCGCTGAGCGGTTACGTCGAGGGCGCGTACGTGTTCATTGGCGACAGCGGAACCGGGAGCAGCGACACCGACAACTGGACTCCGGGTACCTCGGGCTGGCAGCAGCTATCCACCTCGTTCAGCACCGGCGCATCGACCACCAGTGTGACGATCTACGTGCACGGATGGTACGGCCAGGGCACCTACTACGCCGACGACCTCGCGCTGACCGGCACGGCCGGCAGCGGAGGCGGAGGCGGAGGCGGATCGGCTCCCGCCGCGCCTACCGGGCTGGCCGTGACCGCAACCACCTCCTCGTCCGTCTCCCTGTCCTGGACCGCGCCCAGCGGAACCGTGACCGGTTACAACATCTATGAGAACGGCACCAAGGCCACCTCGACCACGGGCACCTCCGGCACGATCAGCGGGCTCGCCGCCAGCACGGCCTACACGTTCGCGGTCACGGCCTACAACAGCGCGGGCGAATCGGCGGCGTCCGGCTCGGTGCAGGCGACCACCGCGTCGTCCGGGGGCGGAGGCGGCGGGGGCTCAGGCAGCGGCAGCTATTCCGTCGCGCCGTACGTCGACCTGACGAACAACCAGGAGAGCATGCTCAACAACGCCGCCACCTCGGCCGGGCTGAAGGCGTTCAGCGCCGCCTTCGTCATCGGCAGCGGCTGCACGCCGATCTGGGGTGACACCCTGCCGGTCACCAACGACCCCACCGTGACCGGGGAGATCACCACGGCCGAGGCCGACGGCGCCCAGCCGATCGTCTCCTTCGGCGGCGAAGCCGGCAGCGAGCTGGCCGTCTCCTGCACCAGCCTCAGCCAGCTCACCGCCGCGTACCAGTCCGTGATCAGCACGCTGCACGTCACCCACATCGACTTCGACATCGAGGGCGCCGAGATCGCCTACACCGCGGACAACACCATGCGTTTCCAGGCGATCAACGCCCTGGAGGCGGCCAACCCCGGCCTCGTCGTCTCGGTGACGATCCCGGTCGACCCGACCGGGCCGGACAGCAACGGCCGGGCTTTCCTGGCGGCGGCCAAGGCCAACGGCACGCGGATCGACCTCATCAACGGCATGGCCATGGACTACTACGGCTCGTGGGACCCTGGCGCGGAGATGGGCACCGACGCGGTGGACGCGGCGCAGGCCACCCTGGCCTACACGCAGACGCTGTGGCCGTCCATGACGTACGCGAACATCGGCGTCACCCCGATGATCGGGCAGAACGACGACGCGGCTGAGGTGTTCACCGAGGCCGACGCGCACACCCTGGTCAGCTTCGCCGAAGCGAACCACCTGGGACGGCTGGCGTTCTGGTCGGTGGACCGGGACCAGCCGTGCAGCGGCAGCGTCGGCGGCCTGCCCTCATGCTCGGAGATCAGTCAGTCACCGCTGGACTTCACCAAGATCTTCACCGCCTACACGGGCTGAGTCGCGGGCCACCCGAAAAGATACGCACGAGCTGGGCACAGCACGAGGAGCCCGGCCCGCAGCGCCCGGCTCGACACGAGGAGCCCGGCCCGCAGCGCCCGGCTCGAGTGGTGCGGTGGGAAGGGGACAGGGCAAGATAGGGTCATGCGACCCCGAGCAGGGAAGGTTGACGCATGACCTTCACGAGAGGGTTCCGCGGGCGCCGGGCTCGTGATCCGCGGCTGCCACCGGGCCAGTACGACGTGGGCGCGGACTGGCCCGTGCTCACCGCCGAAGCCACTCCCACCCTGTCCACCGCGACCTGGTCGTTCAACATCGAGGGACTGGTCGAGCAACCGGTCAAATGGACCTGGGACGAGATCAGGGCCCTGCCGGGATCGGACTACGCGGGCGACATCCACTGCGTTACCACCTGGTCGAAGCTGGGCGTCTCGTTCCACGGCGTATCCGTCGACACGCTCCTGGCCGCGGCCCGGCCGATGCCGTCGGCCGGCTACGTGCTCGCCACGTCGCACACCGGGTACACCACCAACCTGCCGCTGGCCGACGTGACCGGCGGGAAGGCGTGGGTGGTGTGGGACTTCGAGGGCCAGCCGCTCGGCAGGGAGCACGGCGGCCCGGCGCGGCTGCTCGTCCCGCACCTCTACTTCTGGAAGAGCGCCAAGTGGGTTTCCGGGCTCCGTCTGCTCGACCACGACGAACCCGGATTCTGGGAGCGCAACGGCTACCACGACCGGGGCGATCCCTGGCTCGAGCAGCGCTACCAAGGAGACTGAACGGCACCGTGACCGAGCAGCTCAGCGACGCGGGGCCGCCCGGCTCCTTCCCCCGCCCCGGCAAATGGCAGCAGGCACGCGTCACCGAGATCCGCCAGGAGACGCCGACGGCCAAGACGTTCCGGCTGGCGCTGAGCGAGCCGGCGCCCTACCTGGCCGGCCAGCACTTCCTCATCCGGCTGACCGCCCCGGACGGATACCGGGCGCAGCGTTCCTACTCGGTCGCCTCCGCGCCCGGCGATTCCGGTGAGATCGAGCTGACCGTGGAGCACCTGCCGGACGGCGAGGTCTCCTCGTTCCTGCACGAGGTGGTCATGGTCGGGGACGAGCTTGAAGTGCGCGGGCCCATCGGCGGCTGGTTCGTGTGGCGAGGGGACACACCGGCCGTGCTGATCGGCGGCGGCTCGGGGATCGTCCCGCTGATGTCGATGCTGCGGCTCGCGCGCCGGAGCGGGCGGCAGGACCTGCTGCGCCTCGTCGTCTCGGTCCGCCGGCCGGCCGAGCTTTACTACGCCGCGGAACTGCCCGGCCCGCAGACGACGATCATCTACACCCGTTCCACCCCGCCGTCCTGGCCGCGCCTGGCCGGGCGGCTCTCCCCCGCTGACCTGCCGGGACCGCTGAACCCGGAGGCCACCGGGTTCGTCTGCGGCTCGTCCGGCTTCGCCGACGCCGCAACGACCGTGCTCCACGGGGCCGGGATGCCGGTCGAGCGCATCCGGATCGAGCGGTTCGGCCCGACGGGTTAGCGGCCCGCGGGCGGCCCGGTTAGCGGCCGGCCCGCTGGCGGCCCTCGCGGGCGGTCAGAGACCCAGCAGGGCCGGGAGCCCGGCCACCGTGTCCAGAATGTGCGCCGCCCCGGCCCGGGTGAATTCCTCGCGGCTGGTGGAGCCGGTCAGCACACCGGCCACCAGGCCCGCGCCCGCCCGCAGGCCGGACTCGATGTCACTGGGCGTGTCCCCCACCACGGCCAGCTCGCTGACCGCGCCGCCGCCGAGCCGGAGCAGCGCGGTGAGCGGGAGGTCCGGCCACGGGCGGCCGCGTCCCGCGTCGGCCGGCGACAGGGCGAGGTCGATGAGCGGGCGCCAGTCCAGCGCGCCGATCAGGGCGTCGCGCGTGGCCGGGGAGAACCCGGTCAGCAGGCAGACCTTCACGCCGGCGGCGCGCAGCGTGGTCATGACCTCGACCGCCCCGGGCAGCGCGGTGACCCCCGCGGCCCGCACCGCGGCGGCGTAGTACCGCTCGAAGGACCGGTTGGCGTCCGCCGCCGTCTCCGCATCGCCCAGGACCCGGCGGAAGACCTCGATCTTGGACTGGCCCATGCTGGCGCGGACGTCCTTCATGGCCTGGTCGTGCTCGGCGGCGGACAGGCCCCGGCCGGCGATGGCGGACCCGAACGCGTCCATGACGAGGCCGTCGTCGCGGACCGTGGTGCCGGCCATATCCAGGCAGGCGATCGTGATCGGCGTGCTCATGCGAATGTCTCCTCCGCTATGGCCGGGGAGCACGTCATGCCGCGCCCGCCGGGCCCGGTGACCAGGACGACTCCCGGCTCGATCTGTGCACGGTGGTAAAGCTCGTCTCCAGTGACCTGGCTGTATACCCCCGCCCACCGGCGCTGGACGGGTGGCAGCGGCGCCCCGAGCAGGGTCTCAGCCCGGGCGCGCAGGTGATCGTAGGCGTCCTCGTCCACGTCGAACCCGAACGGTTCGTCGTACTCATGGGTGTCACCGATGGTCAGGCCGCCGTCAAGCCGCTGGACCAGCAGCAGTTGCGCCCGCGTGCGCGCGGCGGCCGGGGTCTGCGGGCCGAGCAGGCGCCGGCCGGGCAGGTCGAACGCCGGGTAGTAGCGCATGGAGTCGCCGTCGGCGATGGCCGTCGTCAGCCGGGCGGCGAAGGGCCGCGTCTGCATCATCTGCAGCCGGACCCGGCGCAGTGGCGGTACCGGGCAGGCGGCCAGGTGGGGCCCTGCGATCCCGGTGTAGGCCGCTCCCGAGCAGATCACGACGAGATCGCCGCGATGCCATTCGCCGGTGTGGTCGCGCACGGCGTGCGGCTCCGCCACGACGGCCTCACGGCCCGGCAGCCAGCGGTATCCACCGGACGCCAGCAGGTGCGCGCGCAGGGCCGACGGCACGGCCCGCGGTTCGACGATCGCGTCCCGGGTGCACAGCAGCGCGCCGGCGAACTCCCCGCGCAGAGCCGGGTTGACGGCACGGGCGGCGGCCACGTCCAGCACCTCGTAGCCGCGCCGCGGCGCGTCCGGGAGCGCGGACGCCTCCTTGATCAGGCTCATCTCGGCGTCGCCGGCGGCCAGGGTCAGGGAGCCGTGCGGGCGGAACCCCACGCCGGGGACTTCGGCGGCGATCTCGGCCCAGCGCTCGCGGGCGCGGAGCGCCAGGTCCAGTTCGGGGCCGGGCGCGCGGCCACTCACCCACACGAGCCCGAAGTTCCACACGCTCGCGCCGCGGGCATCCGGCTCACGCTCCAGCTGGACGACCTCAAAACCACGCCGGCGCGCCGCGACGGCGTGCATCGTGCCGAGCACGCCGCCGCCGATCACGATCACCCGGGCCGCCCCGGGAACTGAATTCATCTGTGCGCCCTTCCCTGGTCAACCGCCGGCCGCCCACCGGCCAGCGCCACGGGAGACATATAGAAAGGGCCGCGGGCTGCCTGAACCGGCGCTAGCTAGTATAGTTATGTGCCAACTTGTATAGCCAACTTAACACGATGTGGAATGATATACGAGGGCGGCCCCCGGGCCAGCGGAAGGTCAGGAGGTGGCGGCGTGACCGCCGTCGACATCATCGCCAAGCTGTTCTCCGGTGAGGGAGCCCAGGACTACCTGGGCGAAGAGGTGAGCGTGGCGGTGCACATGCGGCAGGCCGGGGCGCTGGCCGAGGCCGCGGGCGCGCCGGACGCCCAGGTGGCCGCGGCGCTGCTGCACGACGTGGGACATATCTGCGGACCGGTCAGCGGGCAGCAGTTGATGGCGGGCACCGACAACCGGCACGGGGAGACCGGCGCGGCATGGCTGGCCCAGTGGTTCGGCGAGGACGTGACCGAGCCGGTCCGGCTGCACGTGGCGGCCAAGCGCTACCTGTGCGCCGTCGTCCCCCGCTACTACGGGAAGCTGTCCGCGGCGTCCGTGCACACGCTGGCCATCCAGGGCGGCCCGATGAATGCTGAGGAGGCCGCGGAGTTTGAGACGCTGCCGCATGCGAGCGCAGCGGTCGCGGTACGGCGCTGGGACGAGGCGGCCAAGAACCCGGGCCGCGACGGCCCGGACTTCGACCACTTCCGGCCGCTGCTGCAGAGCCTGCTGCGGCGGCACTTAGCGGGTCTTTGGTAAATGAGTTCATGGGTTCGTGGCTGGGCCGCGGAGGTCTGGCCATGAGGGGATCATGGGAAAGCGCGCTTGATATGACCGGGCACGTATCGAGGGGGCGGCCCCCGGTGGTTCCTGGAGGACGCGGGTTCTGATCTCGCGGGTGGTGGTTCCGGATGCCCGGTTGGGCGCTTTGGTGGTGGTGCAGGTGTCCCGCGGCAACGGCGGACAGCCCCTCGTCGAAGGGCTGTCCGGGAGGCCCGGGGCCGGCGGGCCGTTTACAGGCCGCCGAGCAGGTCACGCAGCGCCTGGGTGTAGGTGCCGAGTGCCTTGCGGCCGTGGCCGGTGAGAGCGACCGTGGTGATGGACACGGTCCCGTTGCGGGTTTTCTCGCTGCTGATGTAGTCGGCTTCTTCGAGTTTGCGCAGGTGGATGATCAGGTTGCCGGGGGTGAGCCCGATCATGTCCTGCAGCCGGGTGAAGGAGAGCGTGTCGCCCTCGGGCAGTGCCGCCAGCGTCGCGACGATCTTCAGCCGGGTGGGGACGTGGATCAGCGGGTCGAGCTCGTCGGTGGTCATGGCCGGGCCACGCCGCGGCGCTGCTGCCAGGCGACGGCGGCGGCCCTGCCCAGCAGCACGGCGCACAGGCCCACACCGGCGACCGCCCACGCCCCGGCCGGCCCGGCGAACGCACCCGCGACGCCGACGACGGCGACCGCGAGCCCGGTACCGGCCCGGCGCCAGCCGGCCCGTGCCACCAGAATGGCTGCCCAGGCCAGGCCGGGGACGATCAGCACCGTGGTCGGGTACCGGCCGTAGCTGACCCCGGCGGCGGCCATGAACACGATCGTGGCGGCGAATGCGGCCACCAGGATGATGATCTCGGCCGGGCGCAGCCGGGATCTGCCGCGTATCCCGGCCATGGCGCGCTCGCGGACCGCTACGGTGGCGCCGAAGTTGAGGATGATGAACGCGACCAGGACGGGGATGACCGCGGCCGTCGGGCCCTGGTAGGGGTGCTGTCCGCGCACCGAGAGCCAGACCGTTCCGCAGACGGCCAGGACCGCGACCGCCCTGATCGCCAGGAGCCACGGCGGGGAGGGCGCGAGCTTGCGGCGTGCCTGCTGGGTGGTCTGGTCCAGCAGGGCGGCGGCCTGCTGGGGGTCGAAGTTGCCGCCGTTGCCGGCGGAGATGGTGGTGTCGGGTGTGGGGCCCATGATGTCTCCCTGGATCGACTCTATGCCATAAAGTAGACCCCGCTTTATGGCGCAAAGTCAAGGGTTCGGGCCACCGAACTTTATGACGCAAAGTCAGGCGGCGAGCGGGAGCTCGTACTCGGCGGCCACCACGGAGCCCCAGGATCGATGCGGTTGATAATCGGGTAACGGGCCACCCGCGATTGATTTAAACGCTCACTCAGTGGGCGGGCAGCCGGGACAGCGCACTGACCGCGACCGAGTTGTGCACGGTGAACGCCACCGCGCTGCCCAGGTAACGGTCCTCGGACCACTCCAGCGGCACGCCGGTCGGGTCGGTGGTCCGGCGCCGCTCGCGCAGCAACGGGACCCGCGGACGGCAGCCGAGCAGGCGCACGTCGTCGGCGGAGGCCGGCACCGAATCGATGATGTGCTCCGCGTCGGCGAACACCAGGCCGAGCCCCTCCAGGCGCTCGTAGATCGACTCACGGTCCGCGTCGATTCCCGCGACCAGCGCGCCGACCCGCTCCGGGAAGGCCGTGCGCTCGATCATCACCGGCTGCCCGGACAGCATCCGCACCCTGGTCAGGTGGTAGATGATCGCACCGGGCGGGAGCCCGAGCTGCTCGTGTTCCGAGGGCTTGGCCGCACGGCGGGTCATGTCGACCACGCGGCCGGACGGCCGTTCGCCGATCGCCCTGGCCCAGCGGGAAAAGCTCAGCAGCTCCCCGAAGCTCTGCAGCTGAGGGCCGCCGAGCACGATCCGGCGTGCGCCGCGGCGGGAGGCGATCACCCCATCGGCCCGGAGCGCGGCGAACGCCTGCCGGACGGTGCCACGAGAGACCGAGTAGCGTTCGGCCAGGTCGCTCTCTGAGGGGAGACGCGTTCCCGGGGGGTAGGTACCCGCCGCGATGGCCGCCCGGAGATCATCAGCGACCTTGCGGTACAGCGACGTCGTAGCGGGTGTTTCTCCCACAGTTGATCAGGTTATCCGGCGCGCATCGCAGGGAAACGGAGCCGGCCTCGCGATGGGGCTGTCCGTGGCCGCGGGGCCGTCCATCAGGTCATCGACCACGCCCGGGTGCCCGGGGTGGGCGGGGCGCTCGGGGCTCCTCCGCAGGCACGGCCGGCGCGTCCGGTACGGCCGGCGCGTCCGGTACGGCCGGCGCGTCCGGCACGGCGGGGCCGTCCGGCACGGCGGGCCCGTCCGGCACGGCTGACACGGCCGGCACAGGCACGCTCTCGGTGATGGTGTCGGGACCGAACCTGGCCTCCAGGAACCGGGCGAAACGGCGCCCGACGCCCTGCATCGGGGACTCGACGAAGTAGTACGTGAGCGCCGAGCAGGCCAGTACGACCGCCAGAATGCCCGCAGCCAGCAGGACCTGGATCGGGAACGGGTGCGGCCGGTGGAAGACGGAGATGGACCGGTAGGCGTTCAGCACGATCGGGTGCAGCATGTAGACCGAGTAGCTGACCAGGCCCAGCCAGGCCAGCAGGCGCGGGACCCTCCGGTGCCGCAGCGCCATGCCCACCGCGAACGTCCCGCCGGCCAGCACCAGGCAGCTGATCCACTGCAGGTCGAACTGAAGCTGGTCGGGCCCGGTCATGTGCCACATCACGCTGTGCCAGACTCCGGCCGCGATGGCCAGCCCGAACACGATGACCGCGATCACCGCCGCCTTGACGCGCCCGAAGTCGCCCCGTTCGGCGCGGTAGAGCATGGTGCCGGTGAACATCAGCGCCAGGATCGTCAGCCCGCTCCAGTTGTACGGGTAGCTCGTGTTGAACAGGAGCAGCGTCAGGCCGGTCACGGCGCCCAGGGCGCACCCCACCGCGCGCGGCAGCCGGCGCCCGCTGACCGCGAGCGCGAGCGCGATGAACAGCAGTATGAGGGAGGCGACCGCGACCCGGCGGCTGCCGAATTCGTGGCTCAGCCCCGATATCGGCAGGATGCCGCCGAGCGCGACGGCCCCGATGGCCGCGGTCAGGGCGTAGCCCGCGCTGTGCCGGTGCACCCGGAAGGTGAACAGCGCCGACAGCAGGAGGTAGAAGACCATCTCGAACGACAGGGTCCAGATGACGTTCGGCACGTTGGCGCCGTCGATCATGTTGGACATCATGAACGGCAGTGAGTACACCCAGGTCTTGAGCTGGGTGTCCGCGCCGTGGATCGGGCCGAAGCCGGTCTTCCAGGCCAGGAGCGACACCCCGATCCCGATGATGTACAGCGGGTACAGACGGAACGCGCGGCTCACCCAGAACCCGCGGACGCTGCCCTTGCGCTCCAGCGACGCCGGGATGATGTACCCACTGACCAGGAAGAACACGAAGACGCCGTACTGGCCGCCGTTGAACCACGAGTAAAGATCGGTGCGGACCTGCTGCAGCACCAGCGTGCTCGAGTGATCGAACACCACGCACAGGGCCGCGAACCCGCGCAGCGCGTCAAGCCACGCCAGCCGCCGGCCCTTGGCGGCCGCGGCCGCGGGCACGGGCTCGGGCTCGGGCTCGGGAGGCGTTGGCTCGGTCACCAACCGCGCGGAAACACTGGACACGGCAGATGACGTTACCCGAACACGGGGCGGCAATAGGACCAAAACGCCTCTCCGGCGCCAAAGCGCGGTGATACGGGAGCAGCCCGGCGGCACCGCTAATCCGCAGGCGGGGCGGGTGCGGTGCGGCGGGCGCGCCTCGTGCGCTTGGCCTGGGCGGCGGCGTAGGTCCGCTCCAGCGCGGCCTGCGTCGCCTTCAGATCACGCTGGGCCAGCACGACAAAGAGGCAGTCGACCACGGTGAGCTGCGCGATGCGGCTCGTCATGGCCCCGGACCGGAACGCCGTTTCGCGCGCCGCCGTGAGCAGCACGAAGTCCGCGACCTCGGTGATCGGCGACCAGGGGAAGTTCGTCACCGCGACCGTCGTGGCCCCGTTCCGGCGCGCCTCGCGCAGGGCGTCAATCGTGTCCACCGTCGTCCCGGTGTGCGACAGGCCCACGGCCACGTCACCTGGCTCGCGCAGCGCCGCGGACGTGATGGCCATGTGCGGATCGGGCCATGCGAACGCCGGGCGGCCGATGCGCTGGAGCTTCTGCTGAAGGTCGAGTGAGACGTAGCCGCTGGCCCCCACGCCGTAGATATCGATGCGGTTCGCGGTGGCCAGCTCGTTGACAACGTTGACGAGGACTGTGACGTCGAGGTGGTCCGCCGTCTCGGTGACGGCCATGGCGTCCGCATAGGCGATCTTCTTGGCGATCAGGGCGGCGTCGTCCCCGGGGCTGATGTCGTGGGACGCCGCCGTGACCGAGTGCGCGTCGCCGTGCGCGACCGCCGCGGCCAGGGCCAACCGCAGCTCCGGATAGCCGCGGAGCCCGATCGCCCGGCAGAACCGCACCACCGTGGTGGCGGACGTGCCGCAGGACCGGGAAAGCTCCGAGATAGAGCGGCGTGCGGCGCCACCGGGATCGTCGAGGACCGCGTGCGCCACGCGCCGCTCGACGGGCGCCAGGTTCGGCAGCAGCGAGCGGATGGTGACCAGGATGCCGATGTCCATCCGCGGCTCATCCGGCCCGGAGCGCCCAGCGTCTTCTCCGGCGGCCACGGGGCCTTCCGGTCGCGCCGCCCGGGGGTGCGGGACGCTGGCGTCGTCAGCTTCTGGCTGTGTCATCGGCATCTCCACCTGCAGCTGCTGCCGGCACCAGCGGCGGCATGGCCCATGTTACCGCTTTCCCCCGTCGGCTCTTTTTTCGTTGAATATTCACTTAAATGGTCCGTGCAAATGCACAGTGCATTATGACCTATCGCCGCGGTCGGCGGGAGGGGTGATTCAACGAGCGCGCCGACCGCCGCTGCGAGCGGCGTTCTCGGCACTATTCAGCAGCATCTGGTTCAGGCGGGCGGTCCGCGATTGTCCAGCGCCGATGGGGCACCGACCGGTGGGCGCCGGGCCGGTGGCCGCTCTCTGGTGGGCGTCGGCTCTCTGGTAGGCGTCGGCCCGGTGGCCGAGTCCGCTGGCGGGCGCCGGGCCGGTGGCCGAGTCCGCTGGCGGGCGTCGGGCCGGTGGCCGAGTCCGCTGGCGGGCGTCGGGCCGGTGGCCGGGTCCGCTGGCGGGCGCCGGGCCGGTGGCCGAGTCCGCTGGCGGGCAGTCCCGGCCACCGGGGACGCGCCGTGGCCTCATACGGGCGGGTATGGCCACGGCCTTCCTTCTCGGGACAGCCGACTGGATATGTACGAGCCGTCCGAGAGGTCAGGTGACGGTAATTGGGTGTTACGCCTTTCTCTCTACTACGGACCGAAGGCGCAGGCCGGACGGGTCGCGGCGACTACGTAAGACTTCGGTAAGAACTCCCGCCGAACCGCCTGCCGCGCAAGCCCTCGGCCGAACCGCCTGCCGCGCAAGCCCATGCTCAGCCGGCCACCTGTGCAAGCCCGTGCTCAGCCGGCCACCTGTAAGGCCCGTGCTCAGCCGGCCGCTCACCGCTAACCGCTAACGCAGGCCCTCGGCGAGGGGGCCGAGGGAAAGGGCCGGGAGGAAGGTGAGGAAGACCAGGACGAGCGCGACTCCCAGAGCCAGCGACACGAACATGGGGCCGTCCGTCCGCAGCGAGCCCGCACTGACCGCCACCGGCCGCTGCCGGGCGAGGCTCCCGGCCAGGCCCAGGACGAACACCATCGGAACGTAACGGCCCAGCAGCATGACCAGCGCGAGAAGCACGTTGTAGAAGGTCGTATCGCCGGAAAGGCCAGCGAACGCGGACCCGTTGCTGTTGGCCGCGCTGGTGAAGGCGTACACGATCTCGGAAAGCCCGTGCGGGCCCGGATTCCCGACGGACGCCCGGCCAGCGGGCAGCGCGATGGCCAGCCCGGCGGCGGCCAGCAGCGCCAGCGGTGTCGCCAGGTAGTACAGAGCGACCATTTTCATCTCGCGGGCGCGGATCCGTTTTCGCAGGTAATCCGGGGTCCGGCTGACCATCAGGCCGCCCAGGAACACGGCGATGAGAGCCACCATGAGCAGCCCGTAGAGGCCACTGCCCACGCCACCCGGGCTGATCTCACCCAGCATCATCGCCGACATCAGCAGGCCGCCGCCCAGGGCGGTGAAGCTGTCGTAGCTGGCGTCGGCGGCCCCGTCAGCCGTCGAGGTGGCCGCAGCGCCGAACAGTGCGCTGCCCGGCACGCCGAACGCCGTCTCCTTGCCCTCCATCGCCGCACCCGCGGCCACCGGCACCGTCCCGGTCCGCGTCATTTCGGCACTGGTGGTGAGGCCGATCCACACCGTGAGCAGCACGCCCGCGATGGTCAGCAGTGCCCAGCCCTGACGGCGGCTGCCGACCATCCGGCCGTACATGCGGATGACGGCCACGGGTATGAGCAGCATCAAGCCGATCTCGATGGCGTTGGTGAGCGGGCCCGGGTTCTCGAACGGATGCCGCAGGCCCGGTAGATCACCGCCTCGGCCCGCCAGTGCCGCTTGGCGGTAAAGGCGCGGGCCATGTAATCGCCCAGCGGCACGTGCAGCGCGCCGACGAGCCCGATCACCACCACTGCCTGCAGCCAGCCCGCCATGACCGCTCCTCCAGCCTCGGATACCACCACCGCCTTCCGAGACCATCACCCGATACGGCCCGGCGACCCCGGCGCTAACACCATCCAGGCGAGCCGGGCACCGATCCTCACAACATCCGTGCGGCGGCGCGGACGGGGCCCGGGAGCAAGGCCGGACCAGGGAGCGACGGCCCAGGGTCCGGCTCAGGCGACCGGGGCGATTCTCACCGGCGGGTTGCGGTCCGCAAGAGCCATCACGTTGCCGGATATGAACAGATTTGTTAACGGACATCGGTGCACGCCCGGCCGGTGCGGGCCGGGAAGGTGCGCCCGCCGAGGTCACGTGCGGGACCCGCGTACAGCGCGGGGAACGTCGGGCGGTCAGGAGGCGCTGGCCCCGGGACGGCCGACCGGGCGCGTGAGATGGTGGCCGTTCAGGATGGGATACCCGTTGGAGCCGGCCACGGGCGCGATGGCGGCCCGGGACGCGACGACCGGCGCAGCGGCCCACGCGACCTCGGCCCATACGGTCCGGCCGCAGGCGTCGCCGCAGACACCACAGCTCTCCGACAAGGCACGGACAATGATCAGCCCTCGGCCGGAGTCGCTCATGTGGTCGTCGGCGATCCGCGGCCCACTGGGAGCGCCCCCGTCGGTCACGTCGATCCGGGCCACCGCGCCCCGCTGGGTCACCTCGACGGTGAACCAGCCGCCCCGCCCGCTGTAGGTGTGCTGAATCGCGTTCGTCCCAAGCTCCACCGCGACAGAGATGAGGTCATCGCGGGCGGGCTGGTCCGGCAGCAGGGAGGTCAGCCAGCGCCGGAGCTGCCGCAGTTCGCTCTCCTGACCGCGAAAGAGCCGGCGCCACCGGCCAGAAATGTCCGAACGTGTCGTTTCGTCGGCCTGTGCGTCCTGATGCGCGGAGCCGCGTGCGTGAATCATTCGTCACCCCCTACGGCATAGGCCCACGTTGGCCGGAGACAGAACTAACCGCGCCTTCAGGCAGCTCGTGTTCATCGATACCCCCAGTATGGATTCGTATACAAGGTGCTGCAAGTGCTTCCAGTGCACTTGCGTAAAATTTTGCACTTGCGGAATGGATTTGCGAAGCATGCGGCTTATGCCCAGAACTGACCGATGCGCTGGTCAGCCGCCGGTACAGACGGTTCGGGATGACCGAACGACTCCTAGTATCAGCCGGTGAGTGTCCGGACGCAAGTGTCTTCCATGGAATTGCATGGTGGGATTGCATCCGAAACGAACCGCCCCGGGCGCAAATGGCACAGCCGGGGACATGGCATCGGCGGCCCTGAGGCCGGGCCAGCCGTTATGAACGTATCCGGGAAATTTCGGGCCAAAGTGTGCAAGTCGTGTATATATGCAGTTAGTGAGCAGGGACGCAACGCAGTCCGACCGGTGCGAAGCCGACTGTCGCAGGAGGGATGGCGCGCCACGGCCAGTCCGAGGCTCGGCGAGCGGGCGCAGCAGAAGAACCGCCGCCGGCGCGACCGGAATAGCTACCGCGCCCATTAGGAGCGGCCGGCGCTCAGAAACGGCCGGCGCTCACGAACGGCCGGCCCTGATCAGGATGCCCGCGGCCCTGGCGGGGAGCCCGCGCTCAGGAGCGCCGGCCGGGACCGGCCGCGGCCGGAACCACCAGGACCGCGATCGGCTTGCGGCAGTGCGGGCAGGCTTCCATGGCGACCAGCGAGCCGCCCGGATCCCGGCCGTTGTCATCGACCGGGTCGGGTGCCGGGCGAACGGCCTGGAGCGGGGACGACGCGTGCTGATCGCGGGCCAGTTCGGCCGTGCTGAGCGCCCGCTGCCGGATGACGGCGGCGGCCGTCTCGATCCGGTCGTACGACGCGACCAGGCAGCCGTCCGCCTTGAGCAGTCCATCGCAGCGCAGCCAGAACTCACGCCGGAGCCGGTGACGGCCCAGCTCGGCGTCCGAGAGGGTACTGCGCGAGTAGCCGGTCAGCGGGGCCAGCTCCCACTGGCTCAGGCCAGCCCGGTTGCGCATGGCGGCCAGCTGCCGGCCGAGCGCCCGGCGCATCTGCACCACGGTCTCGGCGTCGCCGCGGGCATCCCTTCCGGCGGGCCCGGCGAGTTCGGCCCGCTGGGCGGCCGGGCCCGGCGAACGACGGCCAGCCGGTTCACTAATGGCCCTCACCGGACGACCGCCTGACCGGTGTTATGGCTCTCCGGCGGGCGGCCCGCGATCGCGTACGCCATCGCGACGTGGCGGACCAGACCGCCGTCGGGCTCGCGCATCCTCTCCAGCAGGGCGAACGCCACCCGCCGGGCTTCGGCCCGGTCAGCGTCCGGGATATGCTGCCAGGCCAGCCGCGGGGCCTCCGCCCACGAGGCCTGCCACCACTGCCGCGGCCCGGTGTAGCGCACCGGCAAGGTATGCACGGTGGTCTGGATGCCGGTGTATCCGCAGTCGTTCAGCACCGTGCTCATCTCCTCCGGCGATCCGAGGCGGCGGACGTGGGCCTCGAACCCATCGGCGCCCTTGGCGAAGGCATCCACCGCAGCGAAGACCGGTGACCATCGCGGATCCGGTTGGATACCCCACGAGAACGCCACGGTGCCGCCCGGCCGGAGAACCTCGAGCCAGTGCCGCAGCGCGACCGCTGGATCCGGCAGCAGGTACAGGACCAGGCTGGCCAGTGCGGCATCGAAACAGCCCGGGGCGAACGGCGGCCGCGACGCGTCTGCCCGCCGGACGGTCACGTTGCCGAGACCTCGCGCGGCGGCCTCGGCCGCAGTGCGGCGGAGCATCGCGTCCGACAGGTCGATGCCGGTCACCTGGCCGCCGGGCGACACCATGCGGGCGGACTGGATGGTGACCGCGCCGGCCCCGCACCCGATGTCGAGCACCTGATCGCCAGGCCGCAGACCGGCCAGGTCGACCAGGCGTTCGGCGATTGGCCCCGCGAACTGAGCCCCTGAACTGTCGTAGCGGGGGGCGGCCTCCCCGAACGTGGCCACGGCGGCCAGGTTCGGGCTGAGTGCGGTACTGGCGTTCGCTGGCCCGGGCATGTCAGCTCCCTACCGGATTCGTCATGGCGGTGATGTTGAATCGATGCTTGAGCTGGCCAAAGCTCTGCATCAGGTCGGGGACCCGCTGCAGGTGGACCGCGCTGACATCGGTCGGGAAATCCCCGAGAGCCATGATCCCGGCGGTCTGCGTAGTGATCGTCGTGTACTGGTGCAGCACGCTCTCTACCTCGGGCCGGTTGATGTCGGCGATGGCCTGGCCCCTGTCGATGGCCTGAGCGACCGCTGCGGCCGTCTTCGGGTACCGCTGGCACCAGCTCACGGTGGCGACGTAGCCGTCGATCGGGAAGTTCTTCGTCGCACCCGAGTTGACGTCGATAAGCGCCTCGCCGCCGATCTGCGTTTCCGCCTGGCTCAGATACGGCTCAGCCAGGTACGCGGCATCAATGTGATGAGCCTTGAGCGCGGCCGGCATAGCCGGGAAGGGCATCGCGACCATGTGCACCTGCGAGAGCGGCACGCCCTGTGACTGGAGCGTCGACGACACGAGCAGCGCGGCGACGCTGTTGAGCGCGTTGACCGCGATCGTCCGCCCGGCCAGCTGCCTCGCCGTGGTGAGCCCCGACCCGGGCAGAACCACGATCTGGTCGACGCTCGGCGCACCGGCGTATCCGTCCGCCAGGATGTGGAACTTTCCGGCCCCGTGCACCTCTGCTTCGATGAACCCGGCGTAGGCGCCGTTGAGGACGTCGATGCTGCCGTTGAGCAAATCGGCGGTCACGTCAGCACCGGATCCGACGCTGACAATCCTGACGTTCAGGCCGGCCTGCCGGAAAAACCCGTCTCGCTGCGCGACGTACAGCCCGGCCGACGAGGCGGTGGGCACGGCGGCAATGGTCAGGTTCGTCTTTTCGGGGGTGGATGATCCTGTCGTCGCCGCAACGCGGGACCCGCATCCCGCGCTCGCGAGGGCGGCCAGGACGGTGATCGATACGGCCACGGCCACATGACGGTATCCAGGCCGCTTCATCAAAATCCGCGACAACTTAGGCATGGGAGAAACAATTGGCTGCCGACATAAATGTCGGAAACCGCCGGCACCAAGTTCGGCAGAAAGAATTCTCAGTAAAAGTTGCCGATGACCCTGCAAATACTCCGGAGATACGCTTACCACTGCGCCACAGTGGCGTTACTGCCCTCTCGTGTGATTGCTGTTGCAGTGGCGGTTCAAGTCTTCGCGTGGCAGGAGGCCGGGAGCGTGCTGGCGTCCACATAGGTGCTCACCCAGTTGCTGGCCGCGGCGAACCAGTCGGCTGCGTCGGGTGCAGGTTGATGCTGTGGCCGGCATGAGGAAGCACATACGCCTGCAGGCACGCCTGCGGCGCGTAGTTAGCCTTCTCGCGGGCCAGGATCGCGCTGGCGGTGGCGCAGGAGAGGCCGGGCAGCGCGGCGTTGCCGTGCTGGCCCGGGGGGCGGCCCCCCGGAACCCCCCGCATACGCTCCGCGCCCGCGCGGTGGTACTTCGCCGACACCCCGGCCGCTCACTGTGCTGGCCCGGGGGGCGACCCCCCGGAACCCCCCGCTACGCTCCGCGCCCCGCTGCGGTACTTCGCCGAAACACCGGCCACTCACCCGGACCTTCGGCCCGGGATCGCTGGGCCGGTAACGACCGCCTGTCCGTAACCCGCTGCGCTTCCCGCCGTTAGGACCGGCCACTCGCCGGGCCTGAAGGCCCGGACTCGCTGGGCCAGTAACGATCGCCTCGGCGTAGGCGCCGACATTCACCGGCCGGTCGCCGGACTGGGGGCTCAGACTCGCCAACCGGTACGAACGCCTCACCGTAACAGGCCCAACGCATTCCGCAGTTCATCGCCGAAAGCGGGGGCAGCGCCGAGACACGGCCGACGGACCGCGCCATCGTCGAGATCACCGCGGAGATACGGCCGACGGACCGCGCCATCATCGAGATCACGGCGAGGTAAGGGGCGCGCCCGCCACGATGATGACGGTGACTGGCTGGTGGCAGTGCGGGCACTGCTCCATCACGGTCTGTGACGGCTGGGCGCCCCCGCCATACGGCTGGGCACTCCCGCCGTGCGGCTGGCTGCCTCCGCCGAGCGACTGGCCCCCTTCGCCGTGCGGCTGGGTGCCTTCGCGGTGCGGCTGGGTGGCCGTCTCGGGGTGGGCCGTAGCGCCGGATGAAGCCGGGTCCGGCGGAACGGAACCGGCCCGGCCCAAACCGGCCACCCGAGCCGAACCAGCCGGAGCACAACTGTCCGGGGCAACGCGCAGGGCGGCCGGGGCCAGGCCGAGCGGGCCGACCGGATCGGCACCGCCCCACACAATGCCGCTCGCGGTCGTTCCTCCCGGCGCGACCACGTCCCCTCCGGGCCCGCCCCCTCCCGGCGCAACCTCGTCCGGTGCAACCCCATCCGGCGCGACCTCGCCCGGCACAGTGGCCGGCGCGGTGCCGGCCGGCACGGGCAGGATGGGGCCGGCACCTTCAGCGCCCAGATCCTCAGCGCTGGGGGCGGGGAGCAACGCCTGGAGCCGCCGCGACGCCTGTTCCTCCCGCGCGGCCTGCGCCTGGCTGCGCGCGGTCCGGCGCACGGCCATGGCGAGCGCCTCAATACGGTCATAGGCCGCAGTCAGCACATCGTCCGACATCAGCGCCTCGTCACAGCGTTGCCAGAACTCCCGCCGCAGCCGGTGCCGGCCAAGCTCCGCGTCCGACAGCGTGCTGCGCGAGTATCCCGTCAACGGCGCGAACTCCCACTGGCTGAAGCCCGACCGGCTCCGCAGCGAGGCAAGCCGGCGGCCGAGGGCGCGGCGCTGCTCCCAGACCCGTTCGGCATGAGGGGCACCCGGATCAGTGCTCCGCCCCGGATCCGGGCCCCGCCCGGAATCTGCCCGCCGCCCGGAGTCTCCCTCTCGTCCGGAGCCTCCCTCCCGCCCGGAATCTGCCCCCCGTCCGGGATCTCCCCCCCGTCCGGGATCGCTCGCCAGCGGCGAGGCGGCGGCTCCGGCCACGTGATTCACAGTGGATCTTCCCTCCGCTTTGCGCCAGGCATCGGGCGGCACAGCATGAGGGATGTGTGCTGGTCTGCCTGCGAGGGCATGCGAGCGCGGCAGGGTCATCGTGCCTCCGATTGAATGTGCGCGGCGCAAGTGCCAAAGCACTTATGTAATGGCATATAAGTGACAGGTACGTCACTCCCCGTTGGGGGAACTATTCTGCCCGCTGCGCCGTTCCGACGGTTCCCCATGCACCGCGACCAGGCCCAAAGGCCGCTGCGGGTACTTGCGGAACAGGCGGAGCAGAAGAACAGAGTGGCAGCTCATCACTGTCGCTTGCATGGCAAGTCTCATGCAAATTGCATGGCAAGACATCCGTCAGCTGACTGATATCTGGACCCGGGCCAGAACGGTTATTCCGCCCCGTGGACGAACTGGCCGCCGGCGAGCGTCAGGTCGACCCGGGTGCTGCCGATGTCGCCGGGAGGGATGGTGAGAACGTCACGATCGAGCACCGCGATATCGGCCAGGTGCCCGGGCCGCAGCGAACCGAGGTCTGCCTCGCGGTGGTTGACGTAGGCGACGCCCGCGGTGGACGCGGTGAGGGCCCGCGTAACGGTGACGGCCTCATCCGGCAGGAACGGCCGGTCCGTCTCGGCCGTGCCCGGCTGGCCGAGCCGAGCGGACAGCCGCCGGTTGACCGCGACGTGGATCTCCTGCAACGGGTCGGCGCTCGACACCGGCCAGTCACTGCCGAACGCGATCCGGGTGCCGCGGCGGGCGAGCGTGCCGATCCGGTACTGCCAGGTAGCGCGTTCCGGGCCGACGACGGGCAGCGTGAGGTCATCCATCTGCGGATCGTGGCACGCCCACAGCGGCTGGAAGTTGGCCACCACGTCCAGGTCCCGGAAGCGGTCCAGATCGCCCGGGCGGATGAACTGGAGGTGGGCCAGGTGGTGCCGCAGGTCATCGGACCGGCCGCCCGCCTGGGCGAGCGCGTCGAGGGCTACGTGCACCGCGCGGTCGCCGAGCGCGTGAAAGTGCACCTGGAACCGCTCCCGGCTGAGCAGGTGGACGGCCTCGGCCACTTCCTCCGGCGACACGAACAGGTTGCCGCGGTGCCCGTGCCCGTTCCCGGGCGGCCGGCCGTCGTAAGGCTCGGTCATCGCCGCGGTCAGCGTCTCGCACACCCCGTCCATCATGATCTTGACCGAGGTGGCGCGGAACCGCCCGGACGCCGCGTGCTCACGCCGGCCGAGCAGGGCGGCGATCTGGCCGGCGTCGTGGGTCCGGTCCCACCAAAGGGCGCCGTTGACGTGCGCGGTCAGCCAGCCTTCGGCCGCGGCGGCACGGTAGGTGCCGTAGGCGTCGGGAAGGCCGATATCGGGGGCCTCGCCGACGATGGCGTCCTGCCAGTGCGTAACACCCAGCGCGTGCAGGTGAGCCTGGCCTGCACGGAGCCCGGCGGCGAGGTCGGCGGCCGACGGCGCCGGAACCACACGCGAGGCCAGGCGCATCGCCCCGTCGTGCAGCGCACCGGAAGGCTCGCCCCGCTCGTCGCGCTCGATCCGGCCGTCACTGGGGTCCGGCGTGTCCCGGGTGATGCCGGCCCGGGCCAGCGCGGCGGGGCTGACCCAGGCGCTGTGATGGTCGCGGTTCGGCAGGAAGACGGGCCGGCCGGCCGCCACCGCTTCCAGGTCGGCCGCGGAAGGGACGCCGCCCGGGAACGCCTCCATGGACCAGCCGCCACCGAGCACCCATTCGTCCGGCCCGAGAGCGCGGGCGTACTCGGCGATGATGGCGAGATATCCGGGGCGGCTGCGCTGGCCGACGAGATTGCAGCGGAGGCTCTCGAGGCCGCCGCCCACCGGATGGACGTGCGCGTCACCGAACGCCGGGATGGCCAGCCGCCCCCTCAAGTCGATCACGTGCGCCCTGGGCCCGGCTAGCTCGCGCGCCTCGGCCGAGCGGGTCAGTGCGGCGATCCGGCCGTCCGAGACGACGATCGCGTCACAGCCGGCTCCTGCGCCGTCCGGCGACCACACCCGCCCGTTCACCAGTACCAGCGATCCCGCCATCCGCCGCCTCCTCACCAGGTCCGCTGGACCCGGAATGTGCAGGATAAGCTGACGCGGAATCTAGCGGAAGGGGACCGCATGGGCCTGTGCGCGGTCGCAGCCCGCACGGCTGCCGGGCCGGCGTGAGCAGGCTTCTCGGCCTCGACATCGGCGGGACGTCGAGCCGTGCGCGGGTGTGCGTGGATGGTGAGGTCGTCGCCGAGGCCGAAGCCTCCAGCGCCAGCCTCACCGCGGCGGGCGCGGACGGCGCCGCGGCCGCCCTCGCGGACCTGCTGGCACAGTTGCCGATCGATCCCGGACATCCCTTCGACGCGGCCTGCGCCGGATCGGCCGGCAGCAACGTGCCCGGGGCCCGGGAATTCCTGGCGGACCGGCTCACCCCCCTCACGAGGTCCGGAATCGTGGTGATCGTCAACGACGCCATGCTGGTGCTGCCCGCGGCCGGGCTGGGCGCCGGAGTGGGCGTGATCTGCGGGACCGGCTCGATCGCGGTCGGCACGTGGGCGGGGCGGGAGGCACGCGCCGGCGGCTTTGGCTACCTGCTCGGCGACGAGGGCAGCGGGTACTGGATCGCGCGGGCGGCGTTGCGGGCGCTGCTGGACCGGCGCGACCGGGGGGTTCCGGTCGGAGAACTCGGCCGCCAGCTCCTCGCGGCCACGGGCGCCAGTGACATCGACGCGCTGCACCGGATGTTCTACGACTTCCCGCATCCACGGCGGTGGGCCCGGCACGCGCCGCTCGTGCTGGACAGCGACGATCCGGCGGCACCGCTCATCACCGCCGAAGCGGCCCGCGCGCTGGCTAACCTCGCGGCGTCCGCCGCGCGGCGGCTGGACGCGCCGACCGGGCTGCCCGTCGTGCTGGGCGGCGGGCTGATGGGTCACCCGGCCTTGCGCGCCGCTGCCACCGGGGCGATCGGCGAGGCTCTGCCGGGCAGTGACGTGCGGGCCCTCACCGAGCCGCCGGTGGCGGGCGCTGTCCGGCTCGCTGACGGCGCCGCCCGCGGCGCGCCCATCCCGCCGTGAAGGCCGTCAGCGGATAGCGGGCCGGGCCAGCACAGTTACGGTGAGGCGTTCGTTACCGGCCCGGCGACCCCAGGCCGAAGGCCTGGGTGAGCGGCCGGTGCTATCGGCGAGCACCGCAGCAGGACCTACGGCGAGGCGATCGCTACCGGCCCAGCGAGTCCCGGGCTTCAGCCCGGGCGAGTGGCCGGTGTGTCGGCGAGGTACCGCAGCGGGGCGCGGAGCACAGCGGGGGGTTCCGGGGGGTCGCCCCCCGGGCCAGCACAGCGGGGGGTTCCGGGGGGTCGCCCCCCGGGCCAGCACAGCGGGGGGTTCCGGGGGGTCGCCCCCCGGGCCAGCACAGCGGGGGGTTCCGGGGGGTCGCCCCCCGGGCCAGCACAGTTAACGGACAGCGCGGATCCGTAGGACGGACGCGCCGCCGGCCAGGGTGGCCAGGGCGGAGAGGGCGAACAGCGCGGGGTAGCTGTGCGAGGTGCTGAGCACCAGGCCGGCGATCAACGGCGCCACGACCAGCGGCAGCGCGGTCGCGATGTTGATCACGCCCAGGTCCTTGGCACGGTCGGAGGCAGCGGGCAGGACTTCGGTCAGCACGGCGGGCGCGGCGGCCCAGTAGGTGCCGAACCCGACGCCCAGCAGCGGCGCGGCGGCCAGGGCGGCCGTCCAGGTCGGGGAGATGACGAGCAGCAGCGCGGCCAGCGCCATGATCGCGGCGGCGCCGACGGCGAAGCGCTTGCGGTACCCGGAACGGTCCGAGGCGGCACCGCACGCCACGGCGGCGATGGCCAGCGAAACGCCGTAGATGGCCATCAGGATCAGCAGGCCGGTCTGCGGGTCCCGGTAGTGCGCCGCGTCGGACAGGAAATACAGCAGGTACAGCGTGCCCAGGGCGTTGCCCAGGTTGACCATGAAGTGCATGGCCCAGGCCCAGCCGAAGTCCGGGTACCGGCGCGGCGACACCCACAGGCGGCGCAGGGTGGCCGCAACGCCGCCGCCCGGGACCAGCTTGGGCGGCAGCACGTCATCGCGGGTGCGGACGGTGAAGGCCAGCGCGCCGAGAATGACGAGCGCCCCGCACGCGAGGTAGCCGTCCGCAAGCCCGGTGACCAGCACGGTGACCAGAAGCGCGCCGAGCACCGTGCCGAGCATCTGACTGATCCCGATCAGTCCGCCCAGCGCGCCCCGCTGCGCGACCGGCACCCGGTCGGGCAGGGCAGCGGTGAGGGTGGCGAGCATCCCGCCCAGCCCGGCCTGGGCCAGGAACCAGCCGAGCATCATCACCCCCAGGTCAGGGGCGACGGCGAGCACGGCGAGGCCGATGGCGCCGAGTACGGCTCCGGCGAGCGTCCAGGGATGCCGCCGCCCCCACCGGGAGGTCGTCCGGTCGGACAGCGCGCCGACGATCGGGTTGGCGATGAGCGCGGCGACCGCGCCGGCGCCCATCACCACCGACAGGACGAGTGTCTTGCTGGCCTTGTCGAGCTGCTGGGCCTGTTCCGGCAGGAGGACCTGGATCGGCGCGTAGACGGCCAGCCACAGGCCGATGTTGGCGGTGAAGAGGAGCGTGATCCAGCCGGGCCGGACCGGCGTGACCGGCTCGGCCAGCGCGGCCGGCCCCGCATCGATCTGCGCGGCCCCGGGCGGATCGGCGACGTCGCTCATTGCGCTGTGCCCATCATCCGGAACATGGGGCCCATCAGCCGGAACACCGGGCCCGTCAGCCGGAACACCGGGCCCGTCAGCCGAAGCACTGGCCCTCCCCGCGGTAGGTCGGCACCGCACGGGCCGGGGCGTCGCCCTCGACCAGGTAGTACTCGGCGAAGCGCTCCGCGAGCTCACCCGCCTTGGCGTGGCGCAGCCACACGCGGTCGCCGATGCGCAGGCCGGACGCCGCCGCGCCGAGCACCGGTGTCTGCACCTCGCCGGCGCCTTCGGTGGCGGACAGCTTCAGCCCGGCGGGCAGGTACGGCGACGGCAGGCGATCCGGGCCAGCCGGGCCGGAGGCCGGGTAACCGCCGGAGAACAGGGTGGCGACCGGGGCGTTCGGGCCGCCGGGACGCCGGACGACCGGCAGCGCGTACAGCAGCGCCGGGTGTGGCGAGAAACGGCGGTAGGCGTCGAACAGGGTCGGCCCCATCAGGCCCGAACCGGCCGCGAGCTCCGTCACGGACGGATCGGCGGCGGTGACCTCCAGGCTGCCGGTGCCGCCACCGTTGACGAACTCCAGCGGGGCCAGGGCCCGGATCTGGCGGATCGCCTCCGCACGGCGCTCGCGCAGTTCGGATGCGGAGAACCGCTGGATCAGGCGCAGCGCGGCGGCACGCACCGGCCGGCCGGGCGGGGCGTCGCCCAGCCCGGCGATCTGCGCCTCGTACGACATGACGCCCACCAGCCGGAAGCCGGGCCGGGCCAGCACCGCCCGGGTGAACGCGGCCGCCTGCTCCGGGGAGTGCAGCGGGGAGCGGCGCGCGCCGATGTGCACGGCGGCCCGGCCCGCGAGCGGCCTCCAGGAGGCATCCAGCTCCAGGCACAGCCGGATCTCCGGATGCCCGGTCCCGGCGGCCTGGTCGATCAGGTCCAGTTGCCCAGCCGAGTCCGCCATGAGCGTGATGCTGCGCCGGGCGGCCGGGTCCGCGGCCAGCGCGGCGATCGCGCCGCGGTCGGCGGTCGGGTACCCGACGACCAGGTCGTCGCTGGTGCCGCGGGCGCAGAGGAACAGGGCCTCGCGCAGCGAGTAGCACAGAACGCCGGCATATCCCGGCCGGCCGAGTACCCGGTCCAGCAGGTAGCGGCAGCGCACCGACTTGCTCGCCACCCGGATCGGCCGGCCGGCCGCACGCCGGGCGAGGTCGGCGGCGTTGTGGTCAAACGCGGCCAGATCCACGATGGCCAGCGGCGGGTCGAGACCCGCGGTGGCCCGGTCGTAGACGGCGCGCCGGGCGTCGGCTCCCGCGGTGACGAGCCCGGCCGACGCGGCCACGGCGGCGGTGGCGTCACGGGGGATGCCCGCGGAGACGCCGTGAGAGGCATCGGGGTGGGCGGCCTGGTCAGCGGTGGACCCCGCCGGATTGCCGGACATGTTTGCACGGTAGGGCACAACGGCCGGGAGGTGAAGCCCCAAGTTACCGATCAGTCCGGCGGGGGCTGGCGCCCGGACGGCGAGGGCTGGCGCCCGGACGGCGAGGGCGGTCCGCAGGGAGGCTGGCACCCGGAGGGGCCGGAGGGTACCCCCGGCATCCTTGCGCTTATCGCACTGGCGTGCGCCCCGCGCACATGACAGGATCCGTTACTTCCGGGGAGTCCGTTACTTCCGGATGGTCCGTTACTTCCGGATGGTCCGTTACTTCCGGCTAGGAGGAGGATCAAGGTGGCCATCAGCGGGCGCGACGCCGGGACCTGGCGCAACTGGGCGGGCAACGTCACCGTCACTCCGGCCCGCTGGTACCGGCCGGTGAGTGCGGACGGTATCGCCGAAGCCATCGCCGGCGCGGCCCGGGACGGGCTGACCGTGCGCGCGGTCGGCAGCGGCCACTCTTTCACGCCGATCGCCGCCACCCCGGGCGCCATGCTCGACCTGTCCGGCTGGACCGGCATCGTGGCCGCCGACACCCGGACCGGGCTGGTCACGGTGCGATCCGGCACCCGGCTGCGGGAGCTCAACGCGGACCTGGACCGGCTGGGCCTCGCGCTGGCCAACCTGGGCGACATCGACGCGCAGACCATCGCCGGCGCGCTGTCCACCGGCACCCACGGCACCGGCGCGGCCCTCGGCGGCCTCGCCACCCAGGTCGAGGCGCTGGAGCTGATCCTGGCCGACGGCACCGTCGTGAGCTGTTCGGCTGACGAGCGCCCCGCCCTGTTCTCCGCCGCGCGGGTGGGACTGGGCGCGCTCGGGATCATCACCGAGGTGACGCTGGCTTGCGTCCCGGCGTTCGCGCTGGCCGCCGAGGAGGGACCGGAGCCGGTCGCCGACGTGATCGAACGGTTCGGCGAGCTGGCCGCGGGCCACGACCACTTCGAGTTCTACTGGATCCCGTACGGCCGCAACGCCCTGGTCAAGCGGAACAACCGGCTGCCCGCCGACCGGGCGCCGGCGCCGCTGCCGGCCGCCCGGCGGTTCTACGAATACGAGATCATGGAGAACGCCGGATTCGGGCTGCTGTGCCGGACCGGGCGGGTGGCGCCGCGGCTCATCCCCCGGCTGAACCGGATCACGTCGGCGGCGTTGTCCCGCCGGTCGTACTCGGACCGGTCGTACCGGGTCTTCACTACGCCGCGGCGGGTCCGGTTCGTCGAATCCGAGTACGCCATCCCCGTCGACACGGCTCCCGCCGCGCTGGCCGAACTCCGCCGTGAGGTGCCCAAGCTGGCCGACCCGGTGATGTTCCCGGTCGAGGTGCGGGTGGCTGCGGCCGACGACATCTGGCTGTCCACCGCGAACGGCCGGCCCAGCGCCTACATCGCGATCCACCAGTACTCCGGGCTGCCGTATCAGGCGTACTTCGCGCTGTTCGAGTCGATCGTGGCCGGGGTGGGCGGACGCCCGCACTGGGGCAAGCTGCACACCCTGGACGCGGGCCGGCTGCGTGAGCTGTACCCGCATTTCGGCGACTTCGTGCAGGTCCGGGACGAGGTGGACCCGGCGGGCCGGTTCACCAATGCTTACCTCGACCGGGTCCTCGGGCCACCCCCGGCGGGCCCCGTCACCGGTTTGCCCCCGGAAGGGCCCGGGTAAGCGCGAGAGGGTAACGCTGGTCCACCCGAGGAGGCGACCGCAGGTGAAGCTGACGTTCCTACGACCGCTGTATGCGAACGCGGGCAAGAACGCGGGCAAGAACGCGGACGCCAACGCGGATAAGAACGCGGGCGGCTTTGTGTCCGTGTACCTCGACACGTCGGGGACGGGCCAGTGGCCCGGCGCCACGGCGGTGGACATCCGCTGGCGCGACCTGCGCGAAGAACTGTCCCCGGCCGGAGTGGACGCGGCGACCCTGAACGCGCTGGGTGAGGTGCTGACCGGAGCCGGCCTGACGGCTCCGGGGACGGCGGCGTTCGGCCATGACGGCGCCGTGCCGCTGGTGGTGCGGCTGCCCGCGGTGCCGCTGCGCGAGATCGCCCGCTGGGCCATGCTGCCGGATCTGCTGCCGCTGCTCATCCAGTCCCCGCCGCGCCCGCCGCATCTGCTGGTCAGTGCCACCCGGGCCGGCGGCGACGTGCTGGCCGTCCGCACCGACGACGACGTCACCCGGCAACGCGTCCAGGGGACCGGCTGGCCCGTGCACAAGACCAAGTCGGGCGGCTCGGCGCAGCTGGAGCACCAGCGAGCGGCCGAGGAAGCCTGGGAGACCAACGCCAAGGAGCTCGCCAGCGCGGTGGTCAGCGCGGCCGCCGGCCACGTCCCCGAGGCGATTATCGTGGCCGGCGACGTGCGGGCCCGGACCATGCTGGTCGACAAGCTCCCCGCCAACCTGGCCGGCAAGGCCGTCATCGTGAACCGCGAGATAGCGGTGGACTCCCCCGAGCTGGCCGCGGCGGCGGAGCAGGCGCTGCACCAGCTGGAGGACGCCGACTGCCGGCGGCGGCTGGAGGCGTTCCACGATCAGCTCGGCACCGGCGGCGCGACCGAGGGCCTGGCCGAGACGGTGGCCGCGCTGCGCGATGGGCAGGTCTCCGAGCTGTTCCTCAGCGGCGACTACCTGGCCGACGGCCCGGGCGCGCCCGGGCCGGCCTGGTCCTCCGCACCGGCCTGGATCGGTCCCGCGCTGGCCGACGTGGGCCTGTCGAGCGAGGAACTGCACGACCGCGGGCTGACCGGCCTGGCCCGGGACCGGGCCGACGCCGCGATCGTGCGCGCCGTGACCGGGACGGACGCCGAGCTGTTCATCGTCCCGGCCGGGGAGGCCCCGCTGCGGGACGACATCGGCGCCCTGCTCCGTTACCCCGTGCCGGGCGCCTGAGCGTCTACTCTTCCCGGCGCAGGACGATGATCATGCGCCAGGCCTCCGGCGCGGACAGCGTGACCCCGTCCGCGAAGTCGCCGTAACGCCCGGCCACCGTGAAGCCTCCCGCCAGCCGGACGGCCGCGTCGACCTCGGTACCGGTCCAGAACCGGTTCGGCACCACGTCGGTGAGCGTCCGGGAGCCCGCCGCGTCGCGCACCGTCACCAGCACGTGCTCCCTGGTCACCTGGGTCACCGGGTCGATCGCGTCGTCGGCGCCGCCCCAGCGCACGTGCACCTGCCGCGCACCAAGGTCGCTGTCCCACTCGGAACTGGTCCGCGGCACCATGGTCAGAAAATCCGCCGGGTGCGCGAGCTCCATGATGTAGAGGCCCCCGGGCGCGGTGTGCGCGGCCGCCGCCCGCAGATGCGCCACCAGGTCATCGAGGTTCATCAGGTGGCACACGGAGTTCAGCATCGTGATGAGCAGGCCGAACTGGCGCCCGAGGTCGAAGTCACGCATGTCGGCGTGCACGACCTCCAGCGCGAGCCCTTCGGCCTGCGCCTTGTCCCGGGCGCGGGCGCACATCGCCGGGCTCAGGTCCAGCGCGACCGCGCTGACACCGCGCCGGGCCAGCTCGAGGGCGTGCTCCGCGGGGCCGGCGGCGAGCTCCAGCACCGACACGGGGTCCTGTTCCGCCGCCCCGCCCGCTGAGTCCGCCGAGCCCTCCGGGCCCTGCGCCGCGAGCTGGGCGTGCCGCACGAACCAGCGTTCCAGGGCGTCGACGTCACCACGCACGTCGCGGTACGCGCAAGCGAGCTCGTACATCTCCGGCTCGTCGTAGATTCCGGTCACCCGGTCATTGTGCCGGAAACCGGCGAGGTGACTGGAATCCCCGTCTAGCCGCCCGGGGTGTTCCTACGGCAAACTGGCCGCATGATGACCGAGGCCCAGGCCCTCAACGCGCTGGCGAGAGAGGACCCGGAGGCGGCGGACGAGGCGAAGGCCGCGCTCAGCTGGCTGACCAACGGTGCCGGGCTCGAGACGGTCTCCCAGCTGAAGCTGCAGGAGTTCGTCTGGTACGCCCTTCCGGTTAAATGGCCGATGACGACGGGCGAGCTCATCGCGGTGACCCGGGCCCTCGGGCGGCTGTTCTCCATGCTCGGCATGGAGCGCTACGCCGACGTCTGCATGTGCCCGGGCACCGAGGGCATCCTCACCGCGTACGGCGACGGCCACGAGGCGGGCATCGCCGCGTACGCGGAGGCCGTGGAGAACTCGAGCACCGCGCCGTCCGACACCGGCCTGCTGGTCTGGGGATCGGTGATGGGCCCCGACGAGCGGGCCGCCTATGACGCGTGCGCCGCCGCCATCGAGCTCGCGATCGCCTCGGCTGAGCTGCCGGCCGGGAGCCGCGGCTGGCGGGCCAAGCGCAGCGCGCTGATCGACCGCTGGCTCACGGCCCCTCCCCCGGCCCGGGACGGCGCGGGTGGCTGGAATGACCCGGCGCGCGGGCATCCGGCGGGTGGCCGGCCGGCCGGCGAGGGCCGTAGCCAGCCCGGACGGCACCGGGCGGGCGCCCACCACACGCCCGGGGCCAGCGGGACGTGGCTAGCCCGGATTCATACCGAACGGATGGATGCGTGGGCCAACAGCCGCCCCGGCGAGCGATCCCGGCTGGCGGCCGCGGTGCTGCCCCGGCTGCTGGAGGAAGCGGTCGCGCCGGACGACGCGCTGCCCACGCTGGGCTGGCTGCTCGGGCATGCGGACCTCGGCCTGCGGCTGACCGCCCGGCACTATATCCCGCCCGCCCTGGTCACCGAGTCCGTGGACCTGTTCGGCTGGCGCGAGCAGCTGGCCGGCGCGCTGAAGCAGGAACTCGACGTGTTCCCGCTGCACACCCTGCGCGGGCTGGCCCAAGGTGAGATGGGCGCGATCCGGCGCAGCGGCACCAGCCTGGTGCTGACCCGGACGGGACGGCTGATGACCGAGGACCGCGCGGCCCGGTGGCAGATCGGCACCGCCGCCCTGATCGGCGCGGACGACGGTACGCGACCGGACTTCGCGGTGGCCGTCCGCGAGGCCGGCCTCTTGTTCCTCCTGGTCAGCGGGCCAGCGGGGTATGAGGAGCTGACCCGGCACCTGACCCGGATCCACACCGAAGAAGGCTGGACCGGGCGCGGGGGGCTCAGCGACGCCGTGCGCCGCGAGATCCACGGGCTCCGGCACCGGCTCTGGGCGCTGCACCTGCTCTACACCGGGCGTGCCTCCCGCGAACCGCTCACGCTCACCGAGACCGGTGTGCAGGCGGCGCTGTCCGCGCTGCGGGCGCGGGCCCGCGGGCCCCGGCACCACGTCGGCCTCGGGTTACCCGCCGAGGCCGGGTACGGCGAGGCGATCGCTACCGGCCCAGCGACCCCGGGCCGAAGGCCCGGGTGAGTGGCCGATGCTGTCGGCGAGCAACCCGCACAGGTTACGGCGAGGCGCTCGTTACCGGCCCAGCGACCCCAGGCCGAAGGCCCGGGTGAGCGGCCGGTGCTATCGGCGAGAACCGCAGCAGGACCTACGGCCAGGCGATCGCTACCGGCCCAGCGACCCCGGGCCGGAGGCCTGGGTGAGTGGCCGGTGTGTCGGTGAGTTACCACCGCGCGGGCGCGGAGCGCATGCGGGGGGTTCCGGGGGGTCGCCCCCCGGGCCAGCACAGCGCATGCGGGGGGTTCCGGGGGGTCGCCCCCCCGGGCTAACACAGCGGCGGGTACCCGCAGTAATTCTCGGCCAGCGTCGTGGCCGCGGCCCGCGAGGTGGTGACGTACCGCAGCTGGGAGAG
>Ga0182014_10000082_pt1 | contig 96343 bp, 83 predicted proteins | sample 612S2DmetaG_FD_120489 | JGI IMG/M metagenome (GOLD analysis project Ga0182014, IMG submission 120489) | Permafrost microbial communities from Stordalen Mire, Sweden - 612S2D metaG | ecosystem: Environmental > Terrestrial > Soil > Wetlands > Permafrost | place: Sweden: Stordalen | collected... | reverse complement strand
GCCGCCGTAATTATCTGCGTACATGGCGATGCCCAAGCCGATCTGCTTAAGGTTGCTCAGGCAGTTTGCCCGACGCGCCTTTTCACGAGCTTGATTCAACGCGGGCAGTAACATCGCTGCCAGTATCCCGATGATCGCGATGACAACCAGCAACTCAATCAGCGTAAAGCCGCCAATTTTGTGTTTCAGTAAGCGTCTCATATTTTGGTAATGCCTCCGTGCTGTTTTTTAAGAATGTAAGCCTTCCCGCGTTGCCCGGGCCTCCCCCGCTTCACGGCGGGTACGCCGTTATTATTGATCACATTTGAGGCTACCAGTGTGGTCAAATGCTGTCAACATAAAGTGGAACTCTCGTTCGCGGTGTTCATCTTCAGCTTGATGAACCACGGACGCGGTTCCTGTTCGCCTCCAACCAATTATGGATGCGCCCGCCGAGCCGTCAAACCAATTCGTTGAACTTGGGCAGCTCTTCATCACGATTGTACAAGTGCGGCGACAAGCGCAGACACTTTCTGCCGTCTCGAATGTGACGCAGTGAGGTGATAACATTGGCCGCGTTCAGCCTGGCATGCAACTTCGCCATGTCCGTAGCTTCGGATGATAGCGACACGATCCCCGATAGCCCCGGCCCTTCCGTCGGGCCAACGACCGTAAACCCGGCCCGAGTGGCCTGTGTAATAATCTGTCGCGCCAAAGCCAGCACCCGAGCCTCTACCGCTTCCATCCCGCATTCGAGAATCAACCGCAATGCGGCTCGTAATCCGATAATACCCGCCAGATTCAAACTGCCCGGCTCGTAACGACGCGCGTCGGGTTCGAATACCAGCGACTCTTGCGCGATGAAATTCGGATTCGACGCACTGTGCCACCCGACCAGCGGCGGATGGAACCGATGGTAATGCTCCTTCCGCACGTAGAGAATGGCGGTCCCCAGCGGTCCCAACAACCATTTGTGCGCGTCCGCTGCGGCGAAATCCACAAACTCCGCCGACGTTCGCAACGCCCCCAGACTCTGAATGGCATCGAGACAGAACAGTATCCCTCGCTCCCGCAGGAACTTGCCGATTCGATTCACATCCAGTCTCCAGCCACTTTGAAAATGCACGCTGGCCAGCGATACCAGCCGCGTCCGGTCCGTCACGATTCGCTCGACGTCCTCGACCGTAATATTCCCGAACCGACGCGGTTCTACAAACTTCACGTCTACCCCCCGCCGCGCCAGGTCCATCCACGGGTACACATTCGCCGGGTAATCGTCCCGGTAACACACGACCTGATCGCCCCGCTCCCACGGCAACCCCGCAGCCACCATCGCCAGGCCCATCGACGTCGATCCCACGAATGCGATTTCCCCCGGCTGGGCGTTGATGAGTCCTGCCGCCAACGCCCGGGTTTCGCTGACCACCCCATCGGACAACACGTCTTCCTGGTTGTCCCGTGATGCCGCTTCCACATACTGTTTCATCGCGTCCGCCACACGGCGCGGGAATGGGCTGACACCCGCATGCGCGAGGAAGACCTTGCTCTCACAGACAGGAAACTCACGACGCCGCAGGGCCTCGTCTCGCAGCAGGTCTGAAATGGTCAATGCACTCATTGCGGCTTGAATTCTAGTTTGTGTCCCGTTACAAAGCAAATGCGGTTTGCCTTCCGGTTCCAAATGCCCGATCTCGCGGAGGCACGACGCAAGGCGCCAATGACGAGATTTCGATGGTGGATGCCCGTGGTTCTCGCGACGTTGTGCGCCGCCGCCTACGCCAACACTTTTCGCGTCCCCTTCATCTTTGACGACTTCTTCACCATTGTGAACAACCCCTCCATCCGCCGGTTGTGGCCGTTGTCGGACGTGACCGCGACCACCTTTCCCGCGCTCTGGGGTCGTCCCCTGCTCGGTCTGACTCTGAAAATCAACTATGCCTTGGGCGGCTATAGTGTCGTGGGCTATCATCTGTTCAATCTGGTCGTCCACCTTCTCAATGCGATGCTGGCGTTCGGTGTCCTGCGACGTACGCTGGTCAATTTCCCCAAGTTGAATGCGGCTCGCCAAGAAACGACCTGGCTTGCGTTTGCAGTGGCGGCCTTGTGGATGTTGCACCCCCTGGCAACCGAGAGCGTCACCTATGTGACGCAGCGGACCGAGTTGCTGATGGGGCTGTTTCTTCTATCGACGCTCTACTGTTTCATCCGGGGCATCGAGTCGCCACATCCAACGATTTGGTTTGGCCTGGCTGTCATTGCCTGCACGCTCGGCATGGGCGCCAAGGAAGTCATGGTGGTCACCCCGCTTCTCATATTGGTTTACGACTACGTTTTTGGCGCGTCGTCACTGCGCGCCACGTTCCGCAGTCACGCCGCGCTCTATACGGGTTTGGCGGCCAGTTGGATCGCGCTCGCCGCGCTCCAACTCACCACGAACCTCCAGTGGAAATCGGGCCTCGATGTGTCCCCGACCGGGTGTTGGGATTATCTCGCCATGCAGTGCGGTGTTCTCACCCATTACCTGCGACTCGCCGCCTGGCCCAGCGGACTGGTGCTCGATTACTCCGACTGGCCGCGCACAATCCCCTTCTCGAGCCTGTTGCCCCGAGCGCTCCTCTTATTATTCTTGTTGGTCGCCAGCCTGTGGGCGATCCGCCAACGCCGCTGGTGGGGATTCTGGGGCGCGTGGTTCTTTCTGTTGCTGGCGCCCAGTTCCAGCCTCCTGCCCCTTCCCACCGAACCAGCCGCCGAACGCCGCATGTACCTGCCCCTCCTGGCAATCATGGCCGTGACGCTCGAGGCAGCATGGCGCGTCAGCTGCGGCATCTGGATGCGATTCAACTGGCCCCCGACCAACGCGCGCGCACGGTTGCAAACCGCCATCGCAGTGGCACTGGCTCTTGCCCTCGGCGTGACGACCTTCCGACGTAACGCCCAATACCGCACCGCGCAATCCATCTGGGCCGATGTCGTCGCCCAGCGCCCGCACAGCGCCCGCGGCGAAACCAACCTCGCCCTCGCCCTCATCGATGAAGGCAAGACAGCCGAGGCCATCCCCCATTTCCTCGTCGCGTTGCGTCTCGACCCGAACGAGCCGATCATCCGCAACGATTACGCGACCGCGTTGCTGGCCATCGGCCAAATTGACGAGGCCATCGCCCAATTCCAGGAAACTCTGCGGCGCGCTCCCGATTACGCCCCGGCCCGCAAGTCGCTCGGCCTCATTACCCAGCACCAGTTCCGCACCGAGCTCGAACACAGCCAGACCGCCCTCGCCGCTCACCCCGACGACCCAGCCGCCCACGTCAGCTTCGCCCAACTCCTCGCCGACATGGGCCGCCGCGACGAAGCCATTACCCATTACCAACAAGCCTTGCGGCTCGACCCGAATAACGCCAGCGCCCACTATAACCTCGCCAATCTCCTCGCCGAGTACGGCCGCGATGATCAAGCCCTCTCGCATTATTCCGCCGCCGCGCGCCTGACTCCAAACGATACCCGCATCCAGATCAACCTCGGCAATCTGTTCCTCAAACAGGCCCGTTGGGACAAAGCCATCGCCGCCTACACCGAGGCCCTCCGCGTCGATCCCACCGCGTTCGAGGCCCACAACAACATCGCCATCGCCCTCGCCAACCGCGGCGACCTCGCCCAGGCCACCGCCCACTTCCGCGAAGTCGCCCGCCTCAAGCCAGACGATCCCGATATTCACCGCGAATTGGCCGAAGTTCTGGACCGCCAGGGACTCCACAACGAAGCCCAACACGAGTCCAGCGAAGCCCAACGGCTCACCCTCGCCCCCAGCCCGAACTAATGCCGTGCCTGCCTTCGTTTGGAGGGCGAGGCCCCTGCCGAGCCGCTCACGTACCTTGCCGCACAGTTTCGCCAGAAATAAGGGCCGAAAACTCATAAAACTCCGTCACACACCCCCAAACAAAGCCATTTTCTGAAAAACAAAGCCAAGCGACAAAATGGCACACTTGGACTTCTAACACCTTGTCCCCCAACCTAATCCAAATCTGCTAACACCTCAGAAAATTGGCTTTGTTTTGTCAGATTTAATGTTTGCCCGGCCCTCCTTTTGGAGTGCGGCGACTTGTCGCCGCTTTGCCGTTCGCTATTCTCCCCCATTTCAAAGAACACCTACTTCCCAACCCGGCAAGCATATCGGAACGCCGATACAAATGTCAAACCCAAAATTCGATAAAACATCGCGCGTCATACGACGCCAGGCGCGGCGCCGCCTATGCTATCGCTTCCGCTCGGAGGGTCGGGCTTCCGCACGACCGTCGGCTGTAGCGCTGCTGCCCACCTCCCGTGTCCCGTCTCCTCGCCCCGACTCCTACGTCGGGGTCGCCGTGTTGGCCCCTTTCCCTCTAGCCACGGCGACTGCCCGCCTCAGGCGGTGCTTGCCCCGATTCTGAGGTCGGGGCCGTCCGGCTGCTTTGGTGGCGCAACGCCCTTGCTCAACCCCGGCGGACGGAAAACGGCTCGACCTCCCGTGGCCGGAATGCGGGTCCGACGTCCGCATTGGCGAGAGCCGCCCGGGCTCTGATCGCCGCGCGGCAATGGCTGGGAGAGGAACGTCACCAGTAAACAGGCGGATTTTTACATACCTTTTACTTCCCGGATTTCCGAACTGCCGTACACTCGTGCCGTGAGCCAGAGCGCACTTGGGAGACTGCTATGAAACTGAGGTCGTTGCTCTTGCCCGCCGTCTGTCTCAATCTTCTCGTTTTCTCTCCGGTTTCCACCCGTTCGCAAACCCTCGTCACATTCGATGACCTATACGAGACGGCTTTTGGCTCATACATCGCGAATGGCTACCAAGGGCGTGGCGGCAGCACATTCGCCGGTGGTTTCACCCCGCACAAAGTCTGGACGTCGCCAGACGAAAGGAACGCATGAACCGAATGCGACGCGGTTATCTCGTCCTAGGAATCCTCGTTGGGTCTGCGTTGGGTTCCCGCCCTTCCATGGCACAATCAGAATACACCGCCGACTACCAGACCAACATCATCAGCGGCGTGGTAAGCAATTGGGCGGAGGGTCCGTATTCGGTCGGATACACCAACTCTGCGGATGTACTGCTGATCCAGAATGGTGGCGTGTTGTCCGACGGAAACGCCGATTTGGGGTATAAGGGAAGCAACAACGTGGCGCTGGTTACGGGCAGCGGCTCGGTCTGGAGCAATGGGGGCATGGGAGAGCTCCGTGTCGGCACTTACAGTGCAGGCAATCAGTTGATAATCTCGAATGGTGGCGCCGTGTTTAACAACAATGCTTACCTGGGCTTCTACTCTAGCAGTAGCAACAACATGGTCTCAGTCACCGGCACCGGCTCGGTGTGGAGTAGTAGTGACATGTATATCAGCACTCAGGGTGCCGGAAACCAGTTGGTCGTCAGCATGGGCGGCACAGTGTACAGCGGTACCACGCGCATTGGAAGCACCGTCGGCACCAAGGTTGTGGTCAGCGACCCTGGCTCGGACTGGATCAGTACTGGCTCCATCCTTGTCTCCGGTAGCGGTGGCTCGTTGTTTGTCGGCAGTAGCAGCGGCTCTAGCTTTGGCGGCGGTAATACACAGTACGACCAGTTGATCGTCACCAACGACGGCGAATTGCGCGTGACCAACAACATCGGCGGTGGCCGTCTCGCGGTAAACGGCACGTTCTCGCTGGATAGCGGCACGGTGACGGTGGACAGCCTCCAAGTTAATGGTAATGGTGTTGTCACGTTCAACGACGGGGTGTTGAACACCAAGACTACACATATTAGCAACGGCTCGGGGTTCACGGTTGGGAACGGCACGAACGTCGCCACTCTAACCTTGGCCAGCGGCGGCTCTGGATTCCACTTCTTCGCCAAAGGATTGACGATTTCGAGCAACGCGACGTTGAGTGGCGTAGGGACTATCAGTGGCGCTACGACTGTCAATGGCGGCGGAGTGCTTGCCCCCGGCGACGGTCCGGGCAGCATCACATTCAACAACAGCCTGACGCTCGCGCCCGGCTCGACGTTCGCCATCGCCCTCAACGGCACGGGAGCAGGTCAGTATAGCCAAATCATCGAGTTGGGGGGCACCGTGAGCGTCAGCAACTGCGTCTTGAGTGTGTCGCTCGGCTACACACCATCACCGGGCGATTCCTTCACGATCATCAGTAATCTCACTTCGATGGCTGTTCTTGGGACTTTCGTCACTACCAGTGGCGTGGCGCTACCTAATGGGGCGGACTTCGTCGTGGACAACACGACCTTCCAGATCGACTATGCCGCCAACGCCGATGGCCTGGATGTAGACCTGACCGCATTCATCCCCGAGCCGTCCGCATTTCTGCTGGCCGCGCTCGGTGGCGTATCCCTCGCCGCGTTCCTCAGACGCAAGCGCGCGTAACCTGTCCGTATTGACGCCCCTTCCCCTCAACTCATCTTCACGGCGAAATCGGCCACCGTCGGTTTCGCCAGGCGTTCGTAGTCGGCGTACCGCATCTTGATCGCGTCGCTGTGCGTGCCGGTCTGGAAGGTGCCTCCCGCCCTTGGGGAGCACGAAACGGTTATTCCTCTCATCGGGCACAAGCCGAACGAAGGCCATTTGTGCTTGACGAGTCCCGACCGGGAGTCCAGTCTGACCCTCGTTTCGTTTCGTAACGCCAAGAGGAGGGCATTTCATGAAGAAACTCGCATTGACCACAAGCTTGATGGCTCTGCTGTCCATTTCAGTCGCATCAGCGCAACTGCTGTACTTTGACGATTTCGGCCAGTTCCCAAACGGGACCGTCTTGACCGATACCAACTATGTCCCCGGAGCATGGATTCCCCCCGGAGCGTCCGCGCTGATTTCCACAAACAACGGCGATACTACCGGCGCCAGCGCCATCGCCTCCAACTTGCTCGGCAGCATCCGCCTGTTCGCCAACGTACCGGCTGACTCCCAGGCCGAGTACGATGCCCGCCTCTGGGACTGCAACTCGGGCTTGGCCGCATCCGCAACCAACCAGGTGGTGACCGTCAACTGGTTGTCCTGGTTCGCCACCACCAAATCGCTGACCGCCACCGGCGGCCTGGCTGTTGGCTTGTCTGCCACCAACCTCGACGACTGCTGCAATGGCCTCATCTGTCTCGAGCCTCACTCGCCGCTCCTGTTCTTTAGCGACAGCGGTTCCATTTATGTGCTGACCAACGACGCTGAAAACTTGGCCAGCTCTCTCCCGGTCGTCCGCATCGGTAGCTGGAGCAGTCTCGTCGGCCAGATCATGACCAATGTCTTGACGCTGAATTACCCCGCCCGGAAATTTTCCTTCTCGCTCAACGGCACGGTCCTCACCAACAACATGAGCCTGCCGAGAATGTTCACCAACATCTTTACCGAAGTGGACTTCTATGGCACCCAAATATTCCCCACCTCGGCGGGCGACAAGTTCGCGTTGGACAACCTTCAGATTCTCGTCGCCAACACCAACTCCGATGTCCACGAGTTCCTCGTCGCCGCCAAGGGCCAGCAGTTCAACCAAACCAGCTCGGGCACGCCCAGCCACTCAACCACCGGCTGGGTCTTCTACTCCGAGGTGCAGGCCGTACAATCCGATTCGGTATGGATGGCCACGTTGCATTTCCCCACCGGCGCCAAAACCAACCTCGAGCAGGAAGGCTCAGGCTCAATCCACTGGAGTTTCACCGACCCGTTCTTTGCGCAAGCGAACCTGGACGCGGCGCACGGCACCGGCGTCTACCGCCTGGCCATCCTTGGCGCCAACCAGGGACTCCAGCAATCCTCCATGACCCTGTCCAGCGGCTCCTATCCGAACACGCCGCAGATTTCGAATTTCGACACCGCCCAGGTCATCAATGCCAGTCAGGACTTCACCCTCCAATGGAACACCTCCGGCGGCGGAGCCGCCGACTGGGTCATGGCCCAGATCTACGATTCGCTCGGTAACACGGTCGTGACGACGCCGGATTTCGGCCGGTCGAATGCCCTGAATGGAACCGTCACCTCCTTGGTGCTGACCGCCGGCACCCTCCAGGCCAGCAGCACGTATCAGGGCGATTTGGTATTCGCCAGGTTCCTCGCTCTCGATTCCAATAGCGTTTCGGGCGCTATCGGCGGCGTCGGCTATTACAATGATACACAATTCCCGCTGGCAACCATCTCGCCCCCGCAGGCCGGACCGTCCTGTGTGTTGACCCCCGCGCTGGCGACCAACGACGTCGGCACTCTCCACACCGTCACCGCCACCGTCACCACCAACACCATGCCCGTCTCGGGTGTCACGGTCAATTTTACCGTCCTCTCCGGACCAGACGTCGGCACCAGCGCCGCACCGGCAACTGACAGCTCAGGCACCGCGACATTTGGCTATACCGGCGCCACGAATGGCACGGATTTGATCCAGGCCTCCGGCACGGTTAACGGCCTGGCATTCACCGGGACCGCAGTTGTGGTTTGGTTGCCTCCGGAAATCCTACCGGTCGCTGTCTGTCAGAATCCTACTGTGCCGGCCGACGCCGGTTGCCAGGCGGCTGTTACCGCGTCACAAGTCGATAATGGATCGTATGCGCGGAACGGCGGCTCGATCGTGGGGTACTCCCTCACGCCGCCAGGCCCGTACTCGCTCGGCGTCAACAGTGTGACCCTGACCGTGACCGACAACCGCGGCGGCACCAACTCCTGCTCCGCCACGATCACCGTCGTCGATCAAACGCCCCCGACCATCACCTGTTCCTCCAACCTCGTCGTCGTCGTGCCGTTCGGAGCAACCAACGGCGTGGTCGACTTCAGCGCGCCGACTGTCTCCGACAATTGTTCGGTGCAGAGCACCGCGTGCCTGCCGACGTCTGGCTCGGTATTCCCACTCGGCACGAATACCGTCACCTGCACCGCCGTCGATGGCTCTTCCAACACCAACCAGTGCTCGTTCCAGATCGTCGTGACCGCCGCGCCCGCACAGGCCGATCTGGCCGTGACGGGCACCAGCAGCGTCACAACGGCTTCGCTGAACAATGCATTCAGCTACACGCTGGTGGTGACGAACAACGGGCCGCAGGCCGCCCCTGACGCGCAATTGGTCGATTCGTTGCCCACCGGCTCACTGTACAGCAATGCGACCACCAGCGTCGGCAGTTGCACCAACATCGCTGGCGTGCTCACGTGTGATTTCGACACGCTCGCCGACGGCGCGACAGCGACCGTCACCGTTTGGGTTACTCCCACCAACTCCGCCGTGGCCAGCGCCTGCAGCACCGCGTCGGTCACCAACTCATTGGTGGATCCCGTGGCGGCCAATAACTCCGCGACGGTCTGCACCCCGGTCGTGATCGATAATCTGGCGGTGACGGCGTTCACAGCTCCGAAGAAAGTTACCTTGAGCGCCAAGAAAACCAACGTTGTCGCCAAACTGTCCGTCACCATCCAAAACCGCAGCCTGCATACCGAGGTGATTCGCGATCTGGCCACGCTCAGCAACCTCGTCACCGTGGAATTGTTGCCGTTGGGCCCGGATACGAACAGTTGTCCGTCACCAGTCGCGCAACTCGTTCCGCCGAAGAAGCTGCCGATCACGCTCGCCGCCGGCAAGACCGCAAAGCTGGCCTACACGGTCCACTTCACCTGCGCCACCGATCCGCTGGCAACGACGAAATCTGCGAACCACAACGACTACCAGTACCTCGTCACGGTTCATCACGCCGCGATCGACGGCGTGCCGGATTCGTACACCGCCGATGATGCGTGCCCGCACAACGCGCTGGGCGTGATTCCGTATACCAACGGCAAGATCAAAGACAAAGGTTGCGGCCTCAAGAACAAGGATCGCACCTTCGGCCCGGTCGTGACCGACATTGTCGACAAGCGCCCGTAAGACCGGCGCTGGATGTTTGAACCGTAACCACGCCTTCAGGAGCAACTCTCCTGAAGGCGTGGCGCGTCATGACAAATTCAGGCCGCATCCGCGAAGCGCCGCCCGGCAGCCTCAACTCATCTTCACCGCAAAATCCGCCACTGTCGGTTTCGCCAGGCGTTCGTAATCGGCGTACCGCATCTTGATCGCGTCGCTGTGCGTGCCCGCCTCGAACACAATTCGTTCCGCTTCGCTCAGGCTCGCGTCGACGTACCCCGCGACGCCGTATAACGCGCCAAACGGCGGCATCGTGCCCACCGCGCAATCGGGGAACAGCGCCTTGAAGTCCGCTTCCGTGGCCAGCGCCGTCTTTCGTCCGGTCGCCTTGTCCAATTTCTCCAGATCGACGCGGTGGTCCGCCGGCAACACCGCCATGAGCAGATCCCCGTCCGCCTTCACCATCACCACTTTCGCGTGGCTCCGGCCCTTCACGTGCTCGATGGCCGCCAATTCCTGCGCCGTGAACGCCTCGGGATGATGCAACACCTCGTACCGAACCTTGCTTTGGTCGAGAAACTCAATCAGTCTCGCTGGCACTCCCATGACGCACCTCCACGGTCACTATACCCCGCCCCCGTCCCCGCGCAAACACTCACGTTCTGTCACAGTTCATTAGGTGGACTGACCCCTCACCTTAATCCTCTCCCCGCAATCGGGGAGAGGAGACGGAGTGCGTTCCCCTCTCCCCTTCAAAGGGAGAGGGTCAGGGTGAGGGTTCATTTTCCGGCCGCGCCGATCAGCGCAGCAAACTTCGCTCCGTACTCCGGATCATCGCGCAACGCTCTCAGTTCGCCATCGCGCACCGCCAGCGACGCGTATTGTGGTTGCTTCGCCAGCAGTGCCTGCAAGACGGCGTACGCTTCCGCCAGTCGGCCCGTCCGCGCGTAGGCGCACGCCAGATTGTATCGCGCCGCCCACAACGTTCCGTCGCCCGCAACGGCCTGCTGCAGTTGCACGATCGCCTCGTTGTAGTCGTGCATCTTCAGATAAATCACCCCCAGCGTCCCGCGCGCCATCGGCAACTGCGGCGCATGCGGATTGGAATGCGTCACCGCCCGCTCGACCGCCACGCGCGCCTCCTCCAAACGATGCGCCGCCAGCAGCGCCACGCCCAAATCGTAGTTCGAATGCGGATCGTCGGGGAAATGCTCCAGCGCCGCGCTCCACAGCGAGATGTCATCATGCCACACCGCTATCTGCGCCCGCGTCCGTAAACCAAGCAGCGCCAGCCATGCGCCCACGGCCACACAGAACGCCACCTTGCCCAACGCCGATCCGCGCCGCCACATCCATAGTATCCCGACCGAAAACGCCAGCAGCACCGGCACCATGGCCAAGTACGCATAGCGGTCGGCCATCGCTTGTCCGCCGACCTGCACCAGCCCGCACACCGGCAGCAGCAACGCCACGTAACTCCCCCACGCCGCCAGCAGCACTGGCATCCGCTTCCGCAACCACACCGCCACGATCGTCACCGCGACGCAGAATAGCACCGGCCCCACAAACTCCCCGCTCCGCAGGCTGACACTGTCGCTCAACGGATAGAACGGCGAAAGCCACGACGGCCAAACCAGTTTCCACAAATAAAACACCATGCCGTGCGCCGCCACCAACACCCGCATGGTCGGCGTGTTTTCCGACAATCCTTCGAGTTGTTGCTGCGCTCGCGCCCCAATCGCGCCGACCGCCGCCGCCGCGCTCAGCGCAATCACCGGCCATTTCTCCGCCACCAACCGCCACGCGCCTCGTCCTTGGTACCGTCGCAACGGAAAGTAATCCATGGCCAGCATCACGACCGGCAGACTCACCGCAAACGGTTTTGTCAGGAGCGCGACCGCATCCAGCGCCACCGCCGTCCACCACCAGCCCCGACACAAGTCGTTGTGTCGGGGCCAGCCACGGTGCAGCTTGCCATCGTCCCCGACCGCGCGGACGTACGCGCACAGCGCCGCCACCATCCACAACGAGCACAGCAGTCCGTTGCGCGCGGCCACCCACGCCACCGATTCCACCTGCAACGGATGAATCCCGCAAACCAGCGCGATCAGCGCGCTCATTGCCAGCCGTTCCATCGGTCGCATGTCCGCTGCCTTCCCGGTCAGCATCCATACCAGCGCGCCGACGAGCGCAACGTACACGCCGTGCAAGATCCAGTTCGTCGCGTGATGCCCGACGGCGTTCAATCCCCAGATTTGGTAGTCCGCCAGATGCGTCATCCACGCGATGGGTTGCAGATAGAACGGCTCCAGCGACGTCCACATCCAGCGCAGCGATGACCACGAAAACGTCCCCATTCGCGCCAACTCCCTGAGATAGATGTGGTCATCCCAGTCGACAAACCCGTTCACCAGCACGGGCCGAAACACCCAGAGTGACAGGATCGAAACGAAGGTCAGCGACCACGCGACAACGCGAGGCGAAATATGCAGACAATGTACGACTCCTCTCCCCTCTGGGGAGAGGCAGGGTGAGGGGTCCGTCTTTCCTCCCATGTCAGATCTCTCTACGTACAGCGGACTACCAGAACTTCCAATCGCCCCGGGCCAGCACCCACGCCGCGAGCGCCGCGTTGCTCACCGCGTGCGCCACGACGCAGGCGAACACGTCCTTGCGCTTGTAGTACAGCCAGTTATACAACGCCCCGCAGATCAGCCCGGCCAACCATTGATAGTGTTCCCCGCCGAATAGCGCCACCGTGACCGCGAACGACATCCACGTGAATGTTCCGATGGCCACGCCCTTGAAATCCTCGTTCACCAGCCACCGAATCAGGAACGCGCGCCAGAACAATTCTTCCATCACTGGCACCACGATCACCGCACCGAACACGCGAAACAAAATGAAAATATTCCGTTGCGCCACCGACTGGATTGTTGTCGGGTCAAACGGCACGACCGCCTTGCCCATTTTCGGATAAAGCGGATCGATCCCAATCCAGATCACAATCGCCACCAACCCGACAAAGATCGCCCATCCCCACGATTGTAGGGCGAGCGTCCCGCTTGCCGTCGTTCGCTCCCCTCCCCCGGAGGGGTTGGGGGTGGGTTCCTTTCCCCACATCGGCGACCGCAACTCCACATACTGTTTGCGGAAATAGATCAGCGCCGCCGCCACCGCCAGCGTCTTCGCCGGATACATCCACAACAGGTTCGCATCCGACTGGACAAGCAGGAACGCCATGTAGATGCCCATCGGCACCACATACGGTAGCCACGGTCTCGATTTCAGCGTATCAGCCACGAGCGGTGAGCCAGCCTAAAACCTCATCCCGACCCTGTCGAGGAAAGTATCTGACCTCTCGCGATTGGGCCGCCCGGCCCGACGAAAAGGTCGACGACGAAGCCAGGAGTGAAAAGATGATGGGGTGCCTCGTCTTCCGCCAAGAACATAACCAATCCATCGTGGTATGTCTTATCCAAGTGCTCCATCGGTGGTTCGCGGAAGGCAAACCAAAGCGTCCAAGTCGAACGGCCGGTTGGGTTGCGTTTGTCCTGAACGGTCGCCATCGCCCAGTAACATAGGTAAGGTCGATACTTGTGTGTCTGTGCCTGCAAGCACCATGTCCCCGCTGGAATGGGCGTGACGCGGACGGGATATGTCCGTCGTCCCGCGACAAACTTCTCCGTCTGAACCTCGTATGAAGCGTTCTGGTGTGTCATGGCTCAATAGACTGCACATCGCTCGCAAAGATTACTTCGTCGCTGACTGCACCTTCGCCGGCACCGCATTGGTCTGGCTATTCATCTTCAGGAACACGCCGCGCAGGAGCCAGTGCTTCTTCAATCCCTGCACCAAATTGTCAGTGTCCACAACGAGGCTGGAAATGCGGGCGAGAATCTTGTCGTTGGACTGGACTTGCGTGTTGAGGTTGCTGGTGATCGCCGCGAGATTCAGGATCGTGTCGTTCAGGCTGGAGGCGATGGCGACAAGGTTGGTGTTCACGCTCGTGTGCAGGTCGGTGGGAATCAGCCATTCCCCCAGTGAACCGTGCGGATCGCGGAGATTGGCGGTGACGACAACCATGTTGGTGACCATCTCGTTCGCATTCGCCGTCAGTTGCGCCGTATTGGTCAGCACCGTGTACAACTGGTTGGTCAGGCTGAGTATGTTCGGCAGCGCCTCCTTGATCGTGCCGACCAACGCCTGCGCCTGGTCGGTCAACGAGGGTTCTTCATCCTGCTGGAGACGAACGCCCTTGCGCACCTTGGACAGCGGCACCCAATGGTCGTGAATCCATAACTCGCTCACTTTCCCGTGTTCTTCACGCACGGTCGCCCCGCCGGTCACGCCGGGGCTGATCTCCATCACGCGATTGCCGAGAAAGCCGGCCGCGGCCACGCGGATTCTCGAGTCGGTCCATATATAACCGTAGTACGGACTGCGCACCTCCATGCCCACATACACCCGGTGCTGGGCGCCCGGCGGTTGCGCCGTGATCACCGTGATGTTGCCCACTTCAAACCCCATCAACATGACCGGATCGCCGACCTTCAGCCCCTCGCCGCTGTCCACGAACGTGAAGTAGGGACTCTTCTGAATCAGCCACCCTTTCCGCTGCGCCATGTGGTACAGGTAGTAGGCAAATCCCGCCACCAACGCGAGAATCGCAACGAGCACGAACACGCCAACGACTTTTTCCACGCGCTGCAGGCGCGTCCGCAATTGGGGTGTCAAATCCTGTATCGCCATATCAAATCTCGTTCATCAAAAGTTCCCGTACCACGGGCTCCGCCGCCGCCTCGACCTGCTCACGCCCGCCGATCACCCGGAATTGTCCGCCTTCCACCACGGCGAACTGGCTCGCCACACCAATCCACCCGCGAAAATCATCCGCGCTCGCCACAATCGCCAGCGGTTTGCCATCCATAAGCCGATTCTTGTGCAACTGACGCAAAAAATCCAGCCACCAGCGCGACTCGCGCAGTGACAGCGTCGAGAGCGGGTTGTCCAGGAACAACACCTCGACGGGCGACGCCAACGCGCGCGCCAGGGCCACGCGCTGCTGCACGCCCAGGCCCAACCGGCTCGGCATGAACGACGCGTAGTCTCGCAAATCCGTCTGCGTAAGCAACTCCTCCACCCGCGCCGCGATCTCGTTTTCCTCGCCGCCGTGCCGATACTGCAAGGGCAGCGCGATGTTGCGCGCGACCGTCAGGTGGCTGAACAACCGCCCGCTCTGCCCGAAAACAAATCCGATGCGGTGACACCATGCCACCCGATCTTGCTCCCTCGCGTGATTAAAGTCCTCGCCGAAAATCCGCAGCGTCCCCCCCACCGGCCGGCTCAACCCTGCCGCCGTCAGCAACAGCGACGACTTCCCACTCGAAGGTCGCCCGCCCACCACCCAAAACTCACCCGAGCCAATCCGCCAGTTTACGTCGCGCACCACCACCGTGTCGGACCGGTCTTCGTAATGCGTCACCTGCACGCCCGCCAGTTCGATGGCAATGCTGTCTGACTTCGTCTTTGTGGTGGCATCAGCCATGGTCAAACATCTGATTCATCTCATCCAAACACGTATCCCAGCAAAAACAATGCATCCAACAGCACGATGGCGGTCACGCTTTCGACAACCGCCCGCGCCGTCACCCGCGAGACTTCCTCGACGCGCAATGGACGGGCCAGTCCGTGGTAGCAACTCACCACCGCGATGATGGCTCCGAACAATGTCGTCTTCAGCGCGAATAACACGAAATCCTCCCAACGCAGGGCGTTGCTGAGTTGGTCCAGGTAGTTGGCAAATGTCAGCGGCACGTCCTGTATAAAGGCAAAGATGTACCCGCTGCCGATGGCGACGAACACCAGATAGGTCGCCAGACAGAAAACAGACAGCGATAACGCGATCACCCGCGGCATCACGAGATAATGCACGGGGTCGATCCCCAGCGACTCCAGCGCCTCAACCTCGCCGAGCGCGCGGATGGTCCCGAGTTCGACTACGTTGGACGTTCCCGCGCGCGCCAGCACGATCAGCGCCGTCAGCAGCGGGCCGAGTTCGCGCACAATCACCGTCACCATAATTGTGCCAATGTATCCCTCGGCGCCAAGCTTCGTGAGCAATCCCACCGTCTGCCCCACGATCAACAGGCCAAATATCGCGCCGATAAACCCGATCATCGGAAGCAGCCGCACGCCCGCGTTCCAGATTTGGCTGAAAATCAGCGGATGGACGACCCGCTTCGAGACATTAAACTTGGTTATCGTCACCCCGAGCGTGATAACGGCAAATGCGACCAGTTCTCTCAGCACTCCGATCGTGTCGAAAATCTGCGCGCCGAGCCGTTCCACGCCCGCGACGGCTCCCGCATCCTCCCCGGTCAGGTTCGATATGGTCTTCATCATTGAAGCCAAGGCAACAAGGTAATTTGTTCCGTGAAGCGACGAATGACAAGCAGATGTTGCGTTGCTCAATCCGAAACCAACGCGCCGTAACGCAGATTGCGAACGCTGACGGTCAGTTCGCTGGCCTCCAGCACTTCCATCGCCATGAGTAACACCACGCCGCCCGCGACGATGATGTCCGCGCGCTCGGGAGGCAGCCCCGGCACTTTCTTGCGTTCGGCCAGCGGCATCGCTTCCAACCTCTCAAGCAGCGCCTCCAACTTCTCCCGCGAAATCGTCGCGTGATCAACCGCGCCGCATTCGATTCGGGCCAATGTCGTGATCGTTCCGCCGGTGCCAATCAATCGGCATCGGCTCGCACTGTAGCCCGCCAGCGCCGGCGTCAAGGTCGCTCGCAAATGCTCGCACAGTTCCGCAAACCTTCCTTCGCCAAACTTCTCCGTGAGCCGCAATGCCCCCAGCGGCAAACTTTGAAAGAGCTCCATCTTCCCGCCAACCCCCTGGATGAACTCGGCGCTGCCACCGCCGACATCCACGACCAGAATCGGCGCGCCCGACCACTCGGGATCGCTGGACACGCCGCGAAAAATCAGTTCGGCCTCGCGCCCTCCGGAAATCAACTCCACGTCCAGCCCGCACACGTGGCGGACCTGGCCTAAAAACTCATCGCGGTTCGCCGCGTCGCGGGCCGCGCTGGTCGCCACCGCCACACAATCCGTCGCGCCAAGCGCCCTCGCCTCGGCAAGAAAATCCTGAATCGCCCGCACCGTCCGCGCCATCGCCGCCGGCAGGAGCCTCTTACTGTCATCGACTCCCTCGCCAAGACGCGTCGTGCGATCCTTGGTGGCCACCGGAACCATTTGGCGCTCAGACACATCCGCGACAAGCAGCTTGACGGTGTTGGTTCCGATATCAATGACGGCGCGGCGCATTTGTCATCTGTCCCTTCCGCAATTTGTAATCGTGACTGGCCGCAAATGCAACGCGCTCCTTCGGAAAAACCACGGAGTTGCGCCTGCATTGTCTCCGTGATAGCTTCCGCATGACGAATTGCTATGGATCCCCCCCAAAAGCCGCGTGGAGCGTGGAGTTACATGGGCGTTGGCTCCCAGATGGTCGCGGCAACGTTTCTCGGCGCGGGCATTGGCTGGTGGTTGGATGAACTGACAGGAATGTCTCCGCTGTTTCTGGTCATTTTCTTCATGCTCGGTTCAGCCGCCGGATTCATCAGCGTCTATCGAGCTTTTCATGATGGTGAGGGACCCCCATCGTGACGCTCGACCGTCCAGCCATCTTGGGGATCGTCTTCGGGGTCATTATTGGCGGAGTTTATATCGCATTACAGCGAAATGCCTTGCGACAAAAAGCTGCGGCACCTCCTCCGCGCGGAGTGGTCGCATTGGTGCCGGGAGCGGCAGCTCGACTGCTGTTTCTGATCGTGGCTTGGTGGCTGGCTTTTGCGTTGGCAGGAGCCGATAGATACTGGTTGACGGGTGCTTTGGTCGTTACCTATACTGCGCCGCTCTTGAGCCAGTTGAAGGAGTTAATTTTCCCGAAAAAGTGAGCGAGTCCCTATGGGCGAGCAACATATGCTTGTGCATGTGCCGTTCCAGTTGTTCGGCATCAACCTGAGCATTACCAACTTCGTGGTCATGTTGTTCGTGGCGGCTGGAATGACATTCGTATTCCTTGCAGGCGCGGCGTGGGCGCTACGGCCAACGGGCGAGGGACGTTTCCCGAACATGGTGGAGGCGATGCTGGAGTTCGTCCGCGAGAATGTTTCCGACGCGTGCATGGGTCGCCATGGAGCCCACTGGTTCCCGTTTGTCGCAAGCGTGTTCTTCTTCGTTCTCTTTTGCAACCTGCTGGGGCTGGTTCCGATTCCGGGTTACTTCCATGCGGCGACCGGTAACCTGAACGTCACGGCGGTCATGGCGATCCTCGTTTTCCTGATTGTCCAGACGGTTGCGATCAAAAGTCACGGCGTGAAATTCTATTTGGACGTGCTCTTTCCCAAGAGCGCACCGGCCATATTGCGATACACCTTGATGCCACCGATCGAATTCATTGGCATCCTCGCCCGGCCCTTCTCACTGGCGATTCGTCTGTTCGCCAATATGACGGCCGGCCACCAGATTGTCCTGGTGCTGCTAACCGGCGACTTGATCGGGGTGACCTATCTCCTGAAGCAGGGCATCTTCATGAAGATACTGGCGCCCCTGCCGTTGGTGGGCGTAATCGTGATGGATGGTTTTGAGATTTTCGTGGCCTTCATACAGGCCTTCATTTTTGCCCTGTTAACGGCGTTGTATCTGGGCGAAGCATTGGAAGAGTCGCACTAGACCTATCACACAAACTGTCGGAGAAAATGGAATGGACACAAATACCGTAGCGCAAACAGCACAAATGATCAGCCCACAGGCGCTCGCGTGGCTGGGCGCGGGTCTGGCCGTCGGGCTGGGCACGTTGGGTTCGGGCGTGGGCATCGGCATCATCTTTGGCAAGAGCATCGAGTCGGCCGCGCGCCAACCAGAAGCCGCGCCGTTGATCAACCGCATGATGTACACCGGCTTCGCCCTCGTCGAAGCGCAGGCACTGTACGCCTTGCTGATCACGTTCCTCCTCCTCGCCAAAAAGTAATCCGTCCATGAAAAGAATCCATCGAATTATCAATGGTCTCATCGCCGCGTTGACTCTGGTCGCTGTCAGCGGCGCCGTGGCCTGGGCGCAAGAAGCTTCTCCGCCACCGGGCGAAGGAAGCCAGCTCCCGCCAACGGACTGGGGACTGCAAATCTGGACACTGCTTACCTTCCTGGTGTTGTTCGCTCTGTTGGCGAAATTCGCGTTCAAACCCATCGCCCAGGCGCTCGATCGTCGCGGTGAGTCGATCAAGAAGTCCATCGAGGACGCCGAAAAACAGCGCGCCGACGCGAAAAAGCTGATGGACGACTACCAGAAGCAACTCGCCGATGCCCGCAACGAAGCCGGCAAAATCATCGAGGAAGCCCGCCAACTCGGCGAACGGGTCCGCAAGGAAGTCGTCGACAAGTCCAATGCCGAAGCCTCGGCCGCCGTCCAGCGCGCCCAGGAGGAAATCCAGCGGCAAAAGGACAAGGGGATTCAGGAGATGAAGGACACGGTGGCCGCGCTGTCGGTCCAGATCGCCTCGCGCGTCATCGAAAAGGAAGTCAACGAAGCCACCCATCGTCAGCTCGTTGACAACCTGATCAAAGACCTCAGCAAAGTCCAGCGCGCCTGATCAACGAATTTTCCACCATGCCGCACGATCCCATCAATAGTGGTTACGCCCGCGCCCTCTTCGACATGGCGCAGCCCGAGGGCGTCGTCAGCCGTGTCGAGGAAGAATTGTTCCGCCTCCGCGAATTGCTCAAGAAGAACCCGGACCTGTTGGAGTTTCTCAAGGACCCCAACATCCAGCACGAAGGCAAGCGCAAAGCCCTCAGCGACCTCTTTCAAGGCCGCGTCCACCCGCTCGTATTGAACCTGTTGATTACCCTCAGCGATCAGGATCGCGCCGGCCGCGTACTGAATGTCATCGAAGAATTCAGCGCCCAGGTCGCCAGTGCAACCGAAAAAGTCAGCGGCGAAGTCACCACGGTCATCCCGCTCGATGACGCGACCTTGGGGCGTCTCGCGACGGAATTGTCGCGCATCACCGGCAAGAGCGTGCAGCTTTTTCAGAGGGTCGATCCCGCGATTCTCGGCGGGGCAATTATCAAGGTCGGCGAGCAGATCATCGACGGGAGTCTTCGCCGCAAGCTCAATCAGATCAAGGAGCGGTTGGCGCAGTAACGAGGAAGACCATGCCAGACACTTTCTCATTCGACTCGAAACAAATTTCCGATGCCCTGAAACGCTGCATCTCGCAGTACAAGTCCGAGGTCACCGTCCAGGAAGTCGGGGAAGTCATCGAATGTGGCGACGGGATTGCCCGCGTCAAGGGACTGCCCAACTGCATGGCCGAAGAAATGTTGGAGTTCCCCAAGAACATCTTCGGCATGGCGCTCAACCTCGAAAAAGAGCAGGTCGGCGTGATGATCCTCGGCGATTTCACCGAAATCTCCGAAGGCGACCTCGTCAAACGCACCGGCCGCCCGCTGTCCGTGCCCGTGGGCGATGAGTTGCTGGGCCGCGTGGTCAACGCCATCGGCCAACCCATCGACGGCAAGGGCCCGATCAACACAAAGTCATTGCGGCCTATCGAATCGCGCGCGCCCAGCGTGATCGAGCGCGAACCCGTCAAGCAACCGCTGCAAACGGGCCTGAAGGCCATCGATTCGATGATCCCGATTGGCCGCGGCCAGCGCGAGTTGATCATCGGCGACCGCCAAACGGGCAAGACCGCCATCTGCGTCGATACGATCATCAATCAAAAAGGCGGCGATGTCGTTTGTATCTACGTCGCCGTCGGGCAGAAAAAATCCACTGTTGTCAGCGTCGTCGAGACCTTGGAGAAACATGGCGCGATGGATTACACCATCGTCGTCAGCGCCACTGCCGACAACCCGGCCCCGATGCAGTTCGTGGCTCCGTACAGCGGCTGCGCGATGGGCGAGTATTTCCGCGACCTTGGCCGCCACGCCTTGATCATTTACGACGATCTCTCCAAGCACGCCGTGGCGTACCGCCAGGTTTCGTTGCTGCTGCGCCGCCCACCGGGCCGCGAAGCGTTCCCCGGCGACATCTTCAATTTGCACAGCCGGTTGCTCGAACGCGCCGCCAAACTCAATAGCGACGCGCCGAAACTCAACCCCGTCTATCCGAAAGGCGGCGGCTCGCTCACGGCCTTGCCGATCATTGAGACGCAGGAAGGTGATTACTCGGCCTACATCCCGACGAACGTCATCTCGATCACCGACGGCCAGATTTATCTCGAAGCCGACCTCTTCTACGCGGGTGTTCGTCCCGCCGTGTCGGTCGGTCTCTCGGTCAGCCGCGTCGGCGGCAACGCGCAAACCAAGGCGATGAAGAAAATCGCCGGCACGTTGCGTCTGAGCCTCGCGCAGTATCGCGAACTGGCCGCCTTCGCCCAGCTTTCCAGCGACCTCGATAAGGCGACCAAGGCGCAGCTCGACCGCGGACAACGCATGGTCGAGTTGCTGAAACAGCCGCAGTATCAGCCGATGGCCTCGGAAGACCAGGTGGCGGCGATCTGGGCCGCGACCAATGGGTATCTCGATGGAATCCCGGTCTCGGCCATTCACAAGTACGAGGTCGAATTCCTGCAATTCCTCAAGAGCAAGTACGCCACCGTGGTCACCGGACTTCGCGACCGCAAGGAACTTACCGAGGAAATCGTCACCGGCCTCAAGAAGGCTGCCGACGAATTCAATGGTCTGTTCTCCGCAAAGTAAGCTGTCATGGCCAGCCTCCGCGACATCCGCCGCCGCATCAAGGGCGTCACGAACATCCGTCAGGTGACGCGCGCGATGAACATGATCGCCGCGGCCCGGCTGCGGCGCGCCCAGGCCAAGGCGGAATCCGCGCGGCCATACGCGGAGCGGCTCTCCGAGATCCTCAAGGACGTCGTCGCCTCCAGTGGCGGCGCGTTGCATCATCCCTTGATGGCGCAACGCCCCGTGAAAAGTGTGGCGCTGGTCCTGGTCACCGCCGACCGCGGCTTGTGCGGTGCCTTTAACGCCGGCATCATCCGCGAAGCCCAACGGTTCCTGATCGACCAGACCGTGCCCGCCGAACTCATCACCGTCGGACGCAAAGGACGCGACCATTTCCAGCGGTTGGGGTACACGATCTCGCAACACTTCCCCCAGCCCTCGCGCGAGGTCCGCCTGGAAGAAATCGGCGCCATCAGCAAGCGGATCATCAGCGATTACGGCGCGGCCAAATACGACCAGGTTCACCTGGCCTATGCGAAATTCATCAATGTGCTGAAATCGGAGCCGACATTGATCCAATTGCTCCCGCTCGGCCAGGGCGATGAAGCCGCCAAGGGCGCGAAGACCCCCTATCAATTCGAGCCGGAAGCCGAAGAGTTACTCAACACGCTACTGCCCCAGTACGTGGAGGTCCTGATGTACCGGGCGCTCGTCGAATCGCTGGCCAGCGAGCAGGCCGCGCGCATGGTGGCCATGAGGGCCGCCACCGACAGCGCGTCCGACATGATCTCCAGTCTGACCCGCGAATACAACAGCGCCCGCCAGACTTCGATCACCACCGCGCTGTTGGAAGTGGTCGCCGGCGCCGACGCATTGGCGAAAAAGGAATGACGATTGCAACGGAGGTTTTGACATGAGTACGAACGGACACCAAACGGGCAAAGTCTCGCAGGTCATCGGGCCGGTGGTGGACATCGAATTCTTCACCGAAGAACTGCCGCCAATCAATCAGGCCATCACCATTGATGACAAAGAGCACGGCATCCACCTCACGTGCGAGGTCGCGAGCGATCTTGGCGACAACATCGTTCGCACTATCGCGATGAGCGCCACCCAGGGGCTTGTGCGCGGCATGGAAGCCGTCGATACCGGCGCGCCGATTACGGTCCCCGTTGGCGCAACATCACTGGGCCGCATCTTCGATCTCTTGGGGAATCCCATCGACGGAAAGGGTCCGGTGGACGCCAAGATGAGGCTGCCCATTCATCGTCAGTCGCCGCCATTCGAGGAGCAGGTGCCGGCGACAAAGCAATTTGAAACAGGTTTGAAGTCCATCGACCTGCTGGCCCCGTTTGCAAAAGGTGGCAAGATCGGTTTGTTCGGGGGCGCGGGCGTTGGCAAGACGGTGCTCATCCAGGAATTGATTCGCAACATCGCCAAGGAGCACAGCGGTTTCTCGGTGTTCGGCGGCGTCGGCGAACGCACTCGCGAAGGAAACGATCTGTACCTGGAAATGACCGAGTCGGGCGTCATCGCCAACACCGTGATGGTGTTTGGCCAGATGAACGAACCGCCCGGCGCGCGCTTGCGCGTCGCGCTCTCGGCGCTCACCGAGGCTGAATATTTCCGCGATTACGAAAACAAGGACGTGCTGCTGTTCATCGACAACATCTTTCGTTTCACACAGGCCGGTTCGGAAGTGTCCGCGCTGCTCGGACGCATGCCCAGCGCGGTCGGTTATCAGCCGACGCTCGGCACGGAAATGGGCGACCTGCAGGAACGCATCACGTCGACCAAGCGTGGCTCGATCACGTCGGTGCAGGCCGTGTACGTGCCCGCCGACGATATCACCGACCCGGCGCCGGCGACGACGTTTACCCACCTCGACGGCTCGATCGTGCTGTCGCGCCAGATTGCCGAGTTGGGCATCTACCCGGCCGTCGACCCGCTGGCTTCGACCTCGCGCATTCTCGATCCGTTGGTGGTCGGCGAGGACCACTACAAGGTCGCGCGCGGCGTGCAACAGGTGTTGCAGCGATACAAGGATTTGCAGGACATCATCGCCATTCTCGGCATGGAAGAGTTGAGCGAAGAAGACAAGCTCACCGTCGCCCGCGCCCGAAAAATCCAGCGATTCCTGTCGCAGCCGTTCTTCGTGGCGCAACAATTCACCGGGTTCGAAGGCAAATACGTGCGTGTGGCCGAGACCATCCGCAGCTTCAAGGAGATCCTCGATGGCAAGCATGACGACCTGTCCGAGCAGGCGTTCTACATGGTGGGCACCATCGAGGAAGCCCGGGCCAAGTTTGAGAAGATGAAGGCGTAATCGCGCGACACCATGGCCGACGAAAAGACATTTCCATTTGAGATTCTCGCGCTGCAGAAACTCTTTCTGCGCGATGACGTGCGTTTTGTGATCGCCCCGGGTCAGGAAGGAGTTTTTGAGATTCTCGCCAACCATGCGCCGTTCGTCTTTGCGCTGAAGCCGGGACCGTTGCGGATGCGGATGCCCGGCGGCCAGGACCAATATGTCGCCGTGGGCACGGGTTTCCTGATCGTGCAAAAAGACCGCACCACCGTGCTCACTCGTAGCGCCGAGCGTCCCGAGGAAATTGACGTGGAGCGGGCCCGTCGCGCCAAGGAGCGCGCCGAGCAGCGGTTACAACAGGCAAAGCAAGATTTTGACGTTGCCAGGATCCAGGCCTCCCTCGAGCGCGCACTTGCGCGATTGAAGGTTGCGGAGTATGCCAGCCTGGCAAGCTGAGGTAATGATCCGTATTTCCCAAGGGCGGGTTGGCTCAGACGTGCCAGCTCGCATCGCCGCACACATTCACGCTCATGAGCGCCTGACGCGCACGGCATCACTTCTTCCAGTGGGCTTCCTTCACGCCGGCCTTCTGGTTGCTCCAGCGGGCCAGCATGAACAGCGCGTCGCTCAGGCGATTCAGGTAGGGAACCACTAATTCGCCAATCTTCTCTTCCTTGCGCAAACGCACGCAGAAACGCTCCGCCCGCCGGCAGATCGTCCGCGCCACATGCAACTGCGCGCCCGACGGACCGCCGCCAGGCAAAATGAATTCCTTCAATGGCCCCAGTTCTTTGGTCAGTTCTTCGACCAACTCTTCAAGGCCGGCAACGTGCTGCTGCTCAATGCAGGGCATCCCCTTCTGGAATTTGTCCGCGGGCGTGGCCAGTTCGGCGCCGAGGTTGAACAGGTCGTTCTGGATCTCGCGCAGCCGCACATCGAGATCGGGATCCGCTCGTAACGACCGCGCCAGTCCGATGGCCGAATTTAGCTCATCCACTGTTCCAACAGCCCAGATGCGCGGCGAATCCTTGCTGACGCGCTTGCCGCCGGCAAGTCCCGTCGTGCCGTCGTCGCCGGTGCGGGTGACAATTTTGGTGAGCCGCGCCATGTGCGTCTAACATTTCTGGAATTTGGCGGGAATCAGGCACACGAACTTGAAGGGCTTCTCCGCCGCGTTCTTGAACTGGTGTTGTTCGTCCGCCGGAATGTAGAGCACGTCGCCGGGTTTGATTAACACTTCCTTGCCCTCGCGCCAGACCGTTCCCTGCCCTTCCATCACGTAAATCTCGTGCTCGTAGGGGTGATGATGCAGCGGCGTATGGCCGCCGGGCGCGACCTCGAATACGCGCATCGCGAAATTCGGCGCGCCATCGCGTGCCGTTACGGCCAGTTTGATCTGGCAATCCTTCGCGCCGTCCATCTCAACCTTCTCAGCAGCTATCTGCGTCAGGCTGGCTATTTTCATCAGGCATGCTCTCCCATATCTTTTGCTTTTCTAGCATAAACGCTATCATGGAAGCCATGAAAAGCTATCGCAAGGAACTGTGGTTCAATCTCCCCACTCGACGCGGATTCGTCAACATCACCCCGGATGTGGAGACCTGTCTGCGCGAAAGCGGGGTCAAGGAAGGATTCCTTCTCTGCAACGCGATGCATATCACGGCGAGCGTGTTCATCAACGACAACGAGTCCGGCTTGCATCAGGATTTCGAGCGCTGGCTGGAGAAACTGGCGCCCGAAAAACCCCATTCGCAATACGCCCACAACACGGGTGAAGACAACGCCGACGCCCATCTCAAACGCACCATCATGGGCCGGGAAGTCGTCGTGGCGATAACGGACGGGAAGCTCGACTTCGGCCCGTGGGAGCAGATCTTCTACGGCGAATTCGACGGCAAGCGTCGCAAGCGCGTGCTGGTCAAAATCATCGGAGAATGACCCGTCGCAACTGATTTGGACGGGCAACATGGCGGCGCATGTTGTTTTCCGGTTCTTCCCGCGCTCTTGATGACATTCTTGTAATGCCGTTGCCACCAAGATTGTTATTCTCGCAGCGTCCAATATCATGGAAATGTTGCATACTGGCAGTAAGGGTTCTTGCGAATGTCGCTTGACGAAAGCCATCCCCATGCCGAATAATTACAGCACAATCCGAAGGAGAGGATCTTTTATGAAACTCGGCAAGGCGTTCCTGTTGACAGCAATTATTTCAGTTTTATGCCTGAGTTCTGCTTTCGCTCAGATTTACAACTTCACGACGATTGCAGGCACCGCCGGCACATCCGGCAGCTCAAACGGGCTGGGCACCGTCGCGCTGTTTGATTTCCCCTCAAGCGTGGCGGTCGGCGGCGGCAGCAATGTCTACGTCGTTGATTATCAAAACGGCACGATTCGCAAGATCGTCCCGCTTTCCGGGAAGTGGGTGGTCACCACGATTGCGGGAACGGCGGGAACCACCGGCAGCGACGATGGCACGGGTACCAATGCATTGTTTTATTATCCCATGGGTATCGCCATCAGCGACAGCGGCACCTTGTACGTCGCCGATTACGGGAACAGCACGATCCGCGCAATCGTCCCCGTTTCGGGTAGTTGGGTGACAACGACTATCGCCGGAACGGCCGGGACGACCGGTAGCGACGACGGAGTTGCCTCGGATGCGTTATTCTACACGCCTACGGCGGTCGCAGTGGACACCAACGGCAACATCTACGTCGCCGATCACGGAAACCACACGATTCGCCAAATCACACTCGTGGACTCATCGTGGATCGCGACCACGATTGCTGGAAAAGCCGGCAGATCCGGCAGCGTTGACGGCACGAACAGCACGGCGCACTTTAACGGTCCATCCGGCGTAGCCGTGGATACCGATGGCAACGTGTATGTCTCCGATTACGGCAACAACACCATTCGCAAAATCACACCAGTCGGAACGAACTGGGTGGTAACGACCATCGCCGGGACGGCGGGCAAGTCGGGCACCACGGACGGCACCAACGGAGTGGCGCGGTTCTACGAGCCCATGCAATTGGCGTTGGACGCCAGCGGAAATTTGTTTGTCGCCGATGCAGGCAACGACACCATTCGTAGGATCACGCCGTCGGGAACAAACTGGGTGGTAAAAACCGTTGGGGGACGGGCCGGGAAGAGCGGCCATACCGACGGCAGCAGCAGTTCCGCGCGCTTCCGCACACCGATGGGGATCGCGACGGATAGCAGCGGCAATCTGTATATCGCGGACACCGACAACGATACGATTCGGCGAGGATTGGCGCTGGCCGAGACCTTCGTTTCTCTCCAGGGCACGTACAACGGCTTGGCGATGCGGACCAATGCGGTTTCACAAGCAGGCAATGGTTCTCTCAAGCTAGTGCTGACAGAGACAGGCTCGTTCACGGCAACTCTGAACATGGGCGGTACGAAGCTTGCATTCATAGGACAATTCGACGAAAGCGGGAACGCAACGAACACAGTCTCAAGTTCGTGGCAGGTGGCCCTGCACCTGGATGTGACGGGCGATACGGACGAGATCACAGGCTCGGTATCTCATGGCGGTTCCGAGTCGGAGTTACTGGCAGACTTGGCGACATTCGGCAAAGCAAACGCCTGTCCACTGGCGGGCACGTACACCATCGCGTTGGAACCGCCTTCCTACACTGATTCCACGTTGCCGAAAGGATGGGGTTTCGGCACGTTGAAGATCGCGACCACGGGTGTCGGGAAACTCTCCGGCACGCTGGGAGACGGGACAAAATTCAACAGCCCGGTTCCGATTTCCAAGTATGGCACCGCGCCGCTTTACGGCCTGTTGTATGGAAACAAAGGTTCGTGCGCCGGATGGTTGACGTTCACCAATGACACAATCGAAGCCACCGTGAACTGGATCAGGCCGTCGGCCACCAAGGGCTATTATACCAGCGGGTTCGCAACCAATGTGGCATTGATCGGATCGACGTTCGTCGCGCCAGCTGCGGGTGAATTCCTGATTAACCTCACCAACAGCGCCGCCAACGCCATGCTCGTCTTCGGCGGAGGGAACCTTGCCGCTTGGTCAACGAATTCCTTAACCGTGACCACGAACAACATCGTGACCGTGGTGTCCGGCAACACCACGAACCTGACGCTGAAACTCGTACCGAAGACGGGCCTGTTCAGTGGCCGCTTCTTGCATCCCGCAACACACAAGACGGTGAAATTCCAGGGCGCCGTGCTGCAATCGCAGGACGCCGGTGCCGGTTGTTTTGCCGGAACGAATGAGACGGGTTTCGCGGTTATCACCCCGACAGACTAGAATCGCAACGAAGATGACGCCGCACCTGAAACAGTGCGGCATCAAGCTCAAGCGGAAGCACGTGAGCAGCGCGAATGGAAGCGCGGGACTTTACGCCCGGGCTTCGGCAACCAACCAGCGGGTGCGTTCGCCGGACGCGCGGCGCAATGCCAGAGCCGATAACGCAAACAGCGCCATGAATCCCCAGTCGCCAATGACGGTGCCACGCAGGAATGGAAGTCCCGCAGCATAGCAATCCATCAAACCGGACAACGTTTTGTCATAGGGTACGTTCGCCAAACTCATGCCGAAGAGCCACACGGCGAAGTTGCTGATAAGGAAAAACAGGAAGGGCGTGGCGAGCACAGCGCCGATCTTGCTGCGGAGTTTCCGGTCACGCATCCACAGGCCGAGCAGGCCGATCAGCAGGAATGCGCCGTAGTCGAACGCCCGCGGCCAGTAAAACATCGGATACCCCATCCAGACGTTGAGGAGAACGTCCGTCACGGCCAGCACCGCCAGCGGCACCCACAACGCGTAACGGCGTCCCAGGTGCATGCCGCCGAGCAGGGCCATCGCCCCTACCGGCGCGATGTTCCACCAGTGGAATTCATGCGCCGCCAGCCGGAATATCCCTGCCCCCAACACCATCAAGATCGCTAAAATCATAAGTGCGTTCTCCGATTAAGTCTGTGCTGATTCTGAGAGTGCCACTCGGGAAAATCAACTCGAAAACACCCAGGGTCAACTGCTTGCGTGCGAACCGTTAGCGTGTCGGGCCGAGCTGTGCTACGGTAACGGGTGGTTCCAAGCGAACAGGCCTACAGTCGAATTCAGCGGCGCGTTGATCGCCTCGCTTTTCTTATCGTGGCGACGGACATTTCCGAACGCGACATCTCTATCGAACGTCTGTTCCTGAAGACCGAGGCCGCTCGTTTGTTTCCAGAACGGTTCAAATTCTACAAGATGTTGTATGAAAGCCGGTTCGACCGACTCGTCGAACAGTTTCGACGGAAACGTTAGGGTTTGCCCCGCGGGACGATCAGTTTTTCCAACCCGTCCGCCACGGAGTCGGCATACTCGCGAAAAATGCTTTTCATCGGAGTACCGTTCACGTCGCGTGTCCCCTCGTAATCACCAAGCTGGATGCGCTCGTAAACGACGCGATTGTTCATGTAGTACGGTTCGAGGAATACGACCGGGCCGTTGACGAGTCGGTTGGCGGCGAGGTTGCGGGCGAAAACGTACGGGTTATCGCCGACGTGGATCGCACCGCCGGCTGGGCCGTATTCGACGGGCGGCAGCTTCGTGGCGCTGGCCATGGCGGTCGCAACCGCTTCGGCCACCGCCTGTTCGACCGGATGGGAGCGATCCAGCAATTTGGAAAACAACCGCAGCTTCTGGTCGTCGTCCTTCAATTCGGATGCGAGATAATCGCCGTGAACGAACACAACGAGCCGGTTGTCGTCGACAAGGCTCTGGCATTCGTCCCATTCGACCGCGTTGACGTGCAGGCAGATCGTGAGATCGGGCTTGATCTCCTCGTTGAGCAACTTGGCGCGCGCTGCGATTTCGGAACTGCGGTAGAAGAGAATCTCGGCTCGTTTGCGGACGGCATCGGCCCGCGCGGCTTCGCGATCCAGCGGCGGGAATGTGTCAAAGCGGATGAGCGGGGTTTCCTGCTCGGCTTGGGCGCGAAAATCTTCAGGGCGCTTGTCGGTGACGGGCTGGAAGTTGTCCTTCGTGAGAAACACCTCCGCCCCGGCGGCTTCGAGTCGTGCCTTCAGTAATCTGGCTGCCGTAAGAGTCAGGACGGCTTCCTGCACGGGGCGGTCTTTGCCGCGCTGGAAGAAGCGCTCCTCCATGCGCGCCCATTCGCCGCCGATGTGACCGGGGTCGAGGGCAATGCGCTTAAGGGACCATGGAGAATGGGAGATGGGGGATGAAGCAGCGGACGAGAAGCGAAGAGTGAACAGAGCGTCGGTTCTTTCGGGACTGGAAAAAACGGTGACGGAGTTTGTACCAAATGTCAGGTAATTCGTGAGCGCGGCGGAAGGACAATAGACGCCAGCGAGCAGTCCCTCAAATTCGGCGCGGGAAATCGTCTGTTGGTAGCGTTCCAGCGCAGACCAATCCGTCGCATAACTGGCTGTGCAACAAGTGACTGCGGCAAGCAGGGTTAAGAGCCTGGCTCGTCCCATTCAGCAGGGCTCCATTGAACGATCTCGGTGATCTCGTCAAAACAGTGGATGTTGTCCGACGCGAAGTAGCGGTCGCGGTCGAGCGCATCGAGTTCTTCGCGCATGTCCAAATCGGTGCAATCGCGGGCGTAGTGGTGCGTGGAGTTGAGCTTGCGGATGCGGGCGACGATGATGGCATCGAGGAGATCGTAGTATGCACCCGTTTCTTCGTCTTCGATCAGCGGCAGCGCAAAGATCTGCTCGCTGTCGGCTCCAAAATCATCCCGATTGACCGGGGCGAGTCTCACCCGCTCGTCATCGATCTCGGATTCCAATTGGAAGTACTGGAAGGCGCCATCAAGGAGATGACGGCGGAACCCAAAGGGTTGATACTCGTCCAGCGTCTCGGCGATATGGGCGATCTGGCGCGGATCGAGCAGTCCGCGCATCCCCTCCCCCCAGTAGATGTCCTGGCTGGATTCCGCGACCCACCAGTTCCCATCGTCACCAAGGCGGGCGATGATCCAGTTCGGTGGAGTCGGTTTTGCCTTTGCCATACGATTGAGGGAATTCTGCCAAAACTGCTTTGCATTTTGCAACGCGCATCGCCAGAATTCGCGTCGTGGCCAACGTCCTGGAATATCTTGGAAAGCGACCGCAAATCGGCGTGGGTGTGTTTCTGGCCGACAATGCGCGGGTAATCGGCGACACCGAGATCGGCGAGCATGCCAGCGTCTGGTTCGGAAGCGTCCTGCGCGGAGACATCAATCGCGTCGTAATCGGCCATCACACGAACATCCAAGACAACAGTGTATGCCACGTGGCCGACCAATTTGCGTGTGTGGTGGGCAATTACGTAACGGTCGGCCATCGCACAATCCTGCACGGATGCACCGTGGGCGACGAGGTGCTGGTGGGGATGGGGGCCGTGTTGATGAATGGCGTTGTGGTCGGCGAGCAAAGTATTATTGGCGCGACCGCGTTGTTGACCGAAGGGCTGCAGGTGCCGCCGGGATCGCTGGTGTACGGTTCCCCCGCAAAGGTGGTCAGCCAGCTCGGGCCGACGGAACGAGCCAAGATCAAGGGTTGGGCGGAGAAGTACTGCCGCGTGGCGGGGAATTATCTCGGACCCAGGCGCTGACGGCCGACTTACGAGCCGGATGGAATCTGGTCCGTCGCCGCGACGCGTGCGCTGGTCGTCGTATCGTTATTGGCGGTGCGGATCTGGATTTGGTCGCCATCCTCGGTGCAAGAGGCATCGAGCGCCCCGACGGGGACTTCCAGGACGTACACGGATTTCCTGACCACGCAGATGCGATAGGTCGGCAGGGCCTTGACGGCGCGAATCACGTGCAAATCCTTGTCGAGAAAGAGCACGTCAATGGGGAACCGCATCCCGATCGTGTGAATGCCGTAGCACCGGTCCAAGAGCAAGCCTTCGCCCTTCTCAATTCGCCCGCGGTTGAGCAACCCCACCATGCGTTTGAGCACCGTATTGGCGAAATGGCACTTGTCAGAGACCATCGTTTTCTTGGTGGCGTTGACCAATATCATGACAATCCGTTCCTGCGCCGACTATTGCCCCAATTGGTTCCACACGCTGACCAATGCAGGGCCAAGCAAAACGATAAACAGCGATGGGAAGATGAAGAACACGAGCGGAAAAACAATCTTGATGGGCGCCTTCATCGCCTGTTCCTGGGCGCGCTGACGCCGGCGTGTGCGGATCGAATCGGCCTGGATGCGAAGCGTGTTGGTAATGCTGCCGCCCAAACGGCTGGCATGCACCACCGCGGTAATGAACGTCTTCAGGTCGTCGACCCCCGTACGATTGCCGAGGTCATCCAGTGCTTCCAAGCGGGGTTTTCCCAGCCGGATTTCGTTGAGCGTCTTGGAGAACTCCTCGGCGAGGGGCCCTTTGATTTTGCGCATCGTGTATCCGACGGCGGCGTCAAAACCCATGCCCGCCTCGACGCTGATCGAGAGGATGTCGATCGAGTAGGGCAGATTCACCAGTATCTGTTCCTGACGGAGCCGCACTTTTCGGCCGAGCACGAACTGTGGCAGGATGTACCCGCCAAACGCACCAATCAACAGGTAGGCAATGTTCCACGGATCAGCATATTTGAAATCGCCTCCAGGCGCCGTGCCCAGCGCCAGAATCATCAGGAACATCAGGATCATGCAGCCCGCCGCGCTGAACCAGCACAGCCCGATCAATTGCACGGACGTCACGCGGGGATACAGGCCCGCCATGACGAGCTTCTTTTGCGTGCGTTCGGCCACTTCTGTCGGCGTATATCCACGGAACAATTTCGCCACGGAATCGCCGAGAGGCAAGAGCACGCGCTGGACAAACGGCTTCGCCAGTTCCTCCTCGGGCGTCTCCGCATCGGCCGTCATGATTCGTTCGATACGCTTCTCGACGGCGAACTGAGAGGAGGTACGGTAAAAACCGACAGCGCCCAGAATGACGGCAACGAAGATTGTGAAAATGGCAAAGATAAGCATGGGCTACACCTTGATGTTAATCACCCTGTAGATGATGTAGGCACCGATGAGTTGCAGGCACACGCCCGCGGCCAGTAACACCTCACCCAGCGAGATGTTGTATTTGCCAAGGTGTCCTATAATGGGGGGACCGAACATGGAGCTGAAATAGTCCGGTGCATACAGCAACAGAATCCCCACCACCGCAAACGGCAACAACCCAACAACTAATCCCGAGAGCTTGCCCTGTGTGGTTAACACACGTACATCCCCCTGGATGCGCAATCGCTCACGGATCGTCTCTGCGACCTTTTCCATGATCTCGGTCAGGTTGCCACCGACATCTTTCTGAACCAGATACGCGCCGATGACGATGTCCAGATCCTGGCTGTTCACACGCCGACCGAGGTTCAAGAGCGCGTCATCGATAGTCACGCCGAGGTTAACCTCTCGCAACATGCGGTTCAATTCCTTCGAGATTGGATCGCTCATTTCCTTGGCAACGAGTTCCAGACCCTTGACAAACCCGTAGCCCGACCGCAAGGAATTTGTGAGCAGCATGAGCGCGTCGGCCAGTTGTTTGACGAACTTGGCGCGCCGGCGGTTTTGATGGGAGCGAACCACGAACACCGGGACCAGAAAGCCGGCAACCGCGAGGATGATACCGCTGTGCAGGTAGCCGAAGGTGTAACGACCAACCAAGAACCCGAAAGCCGCCAGAACCATCCGCAACAACAGATATTCGGATGGACGCATCGGAATGTCCGCGCGCGCGAGTTCGTCTTCCAGGTGGGTCATGTAGCCCGACCCTAGGAGCATGCGAAACAGCCGGGGGACCTGATTGGTATGCCGCAGCTCAGTCTGGGTCGTTCGGGCAGCTTCTTCCTCGATTGTGGTGTATGTCTCCAACCGTTCCTGGAGGATGGCCTGGCGACGGGTCACCCGCAAATACAGGCCGTAGCCGAGCAACCCGCAGGCGGCCACGGCGAGGACCACAATGATCAGGAGGTTGTTGTCCATACTACCGAATCTCACTTGTTCTCTTGAAAATTTCCGGTGGCAAATGCATTCCGGAAGCATTGAAGCGTTCAATGAACTTCGGAACCATGCCGGTGGCCTGCATTGTTCCCAAGACCTTGCCCCCTTCGCCAATGCCCTTTTGCTGGTACGTAAACAAGTCCTGCAACACAATGACGTTGCCTTCCATGCCCTGGACTTCGCTCACACTAATGATTTTGCGGCTGCCGTCGCTCAAACGACCCACCTGCACGATCAGGTGAATGGCTGCGGCCACCTGCTCGCGGATCGCGCGTGAGGGCAGCTCCATCCCCGCCATCATCACCATGGTCTCGATACGGGCCAGCGCGTCGCGGGGCGTGTTGGCGTGAATTGTGGAAATGGAACCTTCGTGGCCGGTGTTCATGGCCTGCAACATGTCCAGCGCCTCGCCGCCACGCACTTCGCCAACCACGATACGATCGGGGCGCATACGCAGACAGTTGCGGACGAGGTCGCGAATCCTGACTTCACCTTTGCCTTCGATGTTGGGCGGGCGCGCCTCCAGCCGCACGACGTGTGGTTGGTGCAGCTTCAATTCCGCGGCGTCCTCGACGGTGACCACGCGCTCGCCCTCGGGAATGAAGGAGGAAAGCACGTTCAACAGCGTCGTTTTGCCGGCGCCCGAACCGCCGGAAACCAAGATGTTCAGTTTGATTTTCACACACGCCGCCAGAAACGCCGCCATGCCCTGGGTCATCGTGCCGAAGCCGATGAGGTCTTCGACGGTGTAGGGGTCAACCGAGAATTTACGGATCGTCAGCACCGGGCCGTTGAGCGAGAGCGGCGAGATGATGGCGTTGACACGGGAGCCATCGGGGAGGCGGGCGTCGACCATCGGGCTGGACTCGTCCACGCGACGGCCGAGCGGGGTGACGATCTTATCGATGACGTGACGGATATGTTCGAAGTCTCGAAACTGAATGTCCGTCAATTCCAGTTTGCCAAAACGCTCGCAGTACACCTGGTCGGGTCGGTTGACCATGACTTCGGTGACGGTCGGATCGCGCAGAAGCGGCTCAATGGGGCCAAAGCCGAGGATTTCGTCGGCCATGTCCGAGACGAGCCGGTTGCGCATCTGACGCGAGAACGGCAATTTCTCCGAGCGAAGTTTTTCCTCGACGAGCTCTTCGACCCGGCGGCGTAACAGTGCTTCATCCCCTTTTTCGAGCAGCTTCTGGTCGATATTTTGGACCAGATACGCCAGAATTGCGTTCTTGGACTCCGAATATAACTGCGCACTGATTTCAGGGGTAGTCGCCATAATATGCCACGCTCTGTTCTAGCTTACATTCATTGCAGGAACGAAAACCATCGTCCGGTCCGCTTCTTCTCGAGGGAGGCGCCCGGCGCCATGGCCTCTGCCAGCTCCAACAGCGCCCTGGTCACCGGCTTGTTTGGGCTCGAGCTGACGAAGGTCTGTCCCAGGTTCACCGAGGAACCCACGAGCGCGTCATCGCTCGGGATTTGAACCGTCACCGGAAACTCCAGGATTGTCTCGACCTCCGTCGAAGAGATTTCCTTCGAGTTGGTTGCCCGATTGACAATGACACGGATCTTCTCTTTCGGGTAGTTGGCGGCCAGCAGGTTCTTCAAATACAGCTTGCCATCGCGCAGTCGCGGCAAATCCATGCCCACCACAACGAGGATCAGGTCCGAGTAATCCATTGCGGCGAGAGTCGATTCCAAATTGGCGTAGCCCGTATCGACGATAATATATTCGTAATGTTCCCGAAGCGCTTCCAGGATGCTTTGCACCATGTAGCGGGAAAGCGTCGACCCATCAAATGTCCCGGTCAATGGCGCGGCCAAGACCGATACGCCGGTCGGGTGTTTCGACATGACACTGTCCACGACATCGTAGTCGATGCCCCCGAAGCCGGGAAGGAGGTCGCCGAGTGTTCGTTTCGGTGACACATCCAACAGCATGGCGACATCGCCGCCCCAAAGGTTCAGGTCCACCAGCGCCACCTTCTCACTGGCCCTGGCGAGGGCGACAGCGAGATTGGTGGCAATCACGGTCTTCCCACAACCGCCACGCGGACCGGTGATGGTGACGACGCGATGCTTCGGGGCTTCGGGTTGTGCTGCTGTTGGCGTGGGGGGAGTCGTGCCGGCCCGCTTGAACGCTTTGGCCTGAATGGCCGCCACTTTGCGGACTTCTTCGAGCAGACGGTCGGCTGTGACCGGGCGGGTAATGAATTCCTTGATGCCCGCACGCAACATCTTATGCCAGACTTCCTGACCTTCCGAACCCGTGAGAATGAGGATAACACCCACGTCGGGCAGATCCGTGCTGATCTGTTCGGCGGCTGCCAGTCCGTTGACCACCGGCAAATCCTCCTTGATGAGGACGACATCCGGCCGGTGGCGGCTGACGAGATCCAAACACTCCTTGCCGTCCCGCGCTTCACCAACGACCTGAATATCCGATTCGCCAGCCAGCTGGCTCTTCAGCTTTTCCCGTTCGCCCAACTCATTTTCGGCGATGATGACGTTGATGTGATCCATGTCTATGTCTATGGCCTACATCCCCCTGCCGGCAACCCAGCACGTTCGATACCGGCAATCCTCCTTCATCACTGTCCCTGATTCTACTCCGCCGGCCGGGCCGGAGAGAAGTTCGTTGATGTATCCGGTCCTGAAGCTGCGGTCGCCGCAGCCTTCGAATCACCGCCCGCCGGCTTTGCGTTCTTCAGTCTAGATTTGGCATGCGGTTCGTCAGATGAATCGTGATAGGGAAACCCGAGGTGATCAGCGTTGTGCAGACCCCAGTCGTCCTTCTTGGCCTCATCACGACGGTTAATCAGACCTCCCTTGCGCCACGTGGTCACCCAGTCCCTCATTGCGGGCGTCTGCACCCCGGTGGCCACGAGACCGTCTTGGGAGTCTCTCAGCACTTCCGGTGTCATGAAGAACAGAACTTCACGCTTGGCCTGGTCGAACTGCTTGTCGCGAAACAGCGCGCCAATCACCGGAATGTCACCCAGCCAGGGCAACTTCCGCAGAACGTCCTTGTTGATGTTGTTCTCCAGCAAGCCGCCGATGACGATCGTCTGTCCGTTGTTGACCTGCAGGACCGTGTCCGCCGATTTGGAACTGATGACGGGCAGCCCACTGACACTGGTCCCCGAGAGCTGACTGACTTCCGCATGAATGGTCGTGTTGATGCGGTTTTCGCTGTCGGCCACCGGCTTGATCTTCATCCGTACGCCGACCTCTTTGAATTCCACGGTGAACGATTGCGGCAACTGTTCGACAATCGGGATCTCCGACCCAACAAGAAAGCTCGCTTCTTTGCCGCTGAACGTCACCAACGTAGGCTCGGAGAGCAGTCTCGCGTAACTCTTGGAAATCAACACATCCAGGAGCACGTCCATGGTGACGGTATTGGCCTGAATCGTGGTTCCGGGCGTTCCGAATTCGCTCGAGGTGGGAATAAAACCACTGATAATGGAACCACCGCCCATGTACTGCATGGCGTACTGCACCTGACCTTGAGGCCCAAACCACTGGAGTCCGATGTTCTTGATGGCTTCCGTATTCACTTCCGCAATGCGGGTGCGCACCCTGATTTGGCGGGGTTTCGCGATCTCGAGCAGATTCACAACCTGGGGTTTGAAGGCGGTGGCGACCTGCACAGCGCGTTGCGCGACGAGCTCGTCGTCCACCTTGCCGTCGAGCACCAACGAATCGCCAATGGCCCGCACGGTAATGTTCGAGTTCCCGATCATCTCACGAATGGTCAGCGCTGCGGCATCGTTGACCACTTCGATGCGGGTCAACTGGGTCGGCGAGCCGTCGTTTTTGACGATCGTCAAGCTGGTGACGCCGGCCTTCTTGCCGATGATGCTGATTTCCTTGTCAGAAAGGGGCACCACATCCGCGCACAGGGGGTCGGCAATGGCGACCTTCGCGATATTCTCGCCAGGAATCGTGACCGCCTCGCCAACGCCGACCTGAATGCTCTGCTGAGCATGGGCGTACGGAGCCGAGAACAGTCCGAGAGCCAACACTACCACGATTATCCCCGTTACCGCGCTCCATTGGTTCATCTTCATCTTTATGTGTCCTTTCGATGTGTCCTTTTGTTTCGAAACTCTTGCTGGCGGTTCCTATTGTGTCCCCACCGTCTGCTCTTGTGTGCCTCGGAAAACTATGATTTCCGACCGCTGACGATTTGACGGCGAAATAATGATCGGGGTGGATTGTGCATCCGGAGCGCGTGGGGCCACTTCAAATGTCTTCGATCCCTGAATGTCACGGACAGTCACACCCTGGCTGTCAATGGTCTTCTTGTCCGTAGGAGCGCGAAGCATCACGCGCAACACGCCCGCGCGGTCAGCTGCCATCAGGAGCTCGGCTTCTTCGGGCTTGACCGCAAGCGTCATCGAGCTCTTGGCGCCCGTTGGCCCCTGGGTATTCGTTTCGGCCTGGTTGACTGCCAGTACGGGAACATTCTGCAGCACCAGCCGTGTTGTCTCTTGATGCGTGTTGGGTTCAGAGTATGTCGCTAAAATGTCTACGTGGTCACCGGGCTTGACGGCGTTGCCGGCCGCGCTGATTTCGCTGGCCGCAATGGCGATGGCCCTCATGCCGTCCGGGATGTCATAGGAGAGACTCGGTGTCTGGCCCTCCGCCAGAAGATCTGAGGATCGAATCTGCTCTTTGGCCTTGAGTCGCACCAGGGTAACGCGCCCCTCCACTTCCTTGCGGTCCTGCACGGCTCCAGACGTGAGAAGGTCTTTGGGGTAGGGCATCAATGTAACCATGTCGCTGGTGACCTTGGTGCGCGCGGGGATGTCCTCACGAGCAACCACGATCGGAATCCAGTGCTCTTTGGCCTGTTTTTCTCGATTGCTTTCGAGCCGGTAGATCATGTAGGCCGCGATGAGTCCTAGGATCACTGCCGCCAGTATAATACCGCCAGCACCTGGTTTCTTAGCCATTGAGTCCTCCTTGTTCGACGTGTTCGACTTTAATTGAGCTAAGGCAAGCAAATGCTGTGCCTTTAATGAACAAAATGCAATATCAAAATTGAGAAACGAGAGAGAGCGTGGGTCGTGGGCTAACAGATTGTTGCTAGTGTCCACAAGTTGTTGCCCCCTCAATCAGTTTCTCGATTGTCCACGACCCGTCAGCGATACCAGTCCCATGAGCCGGTGTCGTGCCGAGCGTGTTATGCACCTTGCAGAAATTGAACCCCATGTGGCCATGGTAGTCAGTGCAAAGAGAACGGTCCAGAGAGTCAACGCGATGCGCGGATTGGATCACCACTTCAGGCTCATGGATGTGCCAAGTCAGAAGGCAACAAGAGAGGGATAGAAAAGCCAACGGGGGTGAAGAGGTTGCTGCCTCTTCACCCCCATCTTGGGCATGTTTTAGTTGCCAAGTTACGGCAAGTTCGCATTCACAGTTGACAGCGTGTTATTGATGTGGGCACCGAGGCCCCTCAGCACCAACACCGCCACGACAGCAATGAGCGCCAGAATCAGCGCGTATTCAACCAAGCTCTGGCCCTTGCGCGACTTCAAACCGACGTACAGTTTTCGGAGAGTATTCTTCATCACATTCACCTCCTTCATCTGATTCTCTTCTTCATCTACCGACCCGACAGACTTGCGTTTACGCCCATTTATGCCAGCAGCATGCGTGCCACGGACTTGGTAGCGCGAGACTGCGCAGAAGAGATGCGCGTGGATATTTATGCAATATCTTGTTCGTCAATATGTTAAGATACACGTGGTAATTACCATCCATCAGGTGCAAACTAAATGGATATTCTGGTGAATTCGCATTCCTGACCAATGGTCTGAACATGTCACGACAGAGTGTTCAGTTTCTGGACATTTTTCTTAAACGTCTTGTCTCCTCGTTCTCACACACGCGAATTCACGTCCCTCCCGCGCAAACAGCTGTAGGTTAGCGTCGGATCTCGACTTCTGCTGATGGAATGAAATAAAGGCCACACTCACCACCTATCGCGGCTTTCATGCTTTTTGCAGAAAGGTACGGGGCGAAGATCTCGACCTTCTCAGCAGGTGGCACAAGGAGGAGCATCCCCTTCTTACCCTTCAGATCCGGCTTCTCCACGAAATCGAGCCGACCATCCCGCACGCGCCACATTCGTTTGTCTGGTGGGGTGAAAACTGTGGAATCCGTCGCCATCTGGTATTGCTCATACTCGGGCAGGTGAAGCTGGAATATTCTGATGCCGTATAGATAGAACTCCTGTGCATGGCCAATGACGATTTCGCTGGGAGGGTACGATTTTCGGATTGCCGCATCAATGCGCGAGATGTCGGCGTCATGGGTGGCAATCTCATGAGCAGTTCGCGCCATTTCGAAGAAGACCCGGTCCCACAGTGCCGGCCAGGCGACAAATGAAACCACGTTCACGATGCAAATGGCCATGATCGTTGCCGACCTGTGTCTGGGCTTCTTCAGACTGGCGACCACGACTGCTGTCAATAAAAACATTGCCGGCAGATAGCTCAACACGTAGCCCGGCTGCTTCGTGAACCCGACCACCGTCCCGAAGACCATCATGGGGACAATCCATATCGCCAACACTTGCAGCGCTAGCGCGTTCTGGCTGTCCCATGCGCGCTTCTGTTCGTCAGTCATTCGAATCGCGCGATGAAGAAGCGCCGCTACCAATACCACCGTGGCGAACATCAGACCGTTTAGGCAGAATCCCGTCATATTCGCCACATTCTGCAGGAGCGCATCCCAACCATTCCCCCAAACGGTCGCCGACGCGTTAAACGACGCGTGGAGACGCGCAATCGAGAGATATGCCTTCAGGCCGCCGGACATGCGTACCATCGGCATGAACCACAAGAGCCCCAGCCCACCGGCGACAATTGCTGTCATTGCCAGCTTGACCGCCCGCGCGCGTTGGAACCGCCAAAACCCGAACAGAACGAGCGGCGCCAATTCCAGCACGCTCTGTTGCCGGACACCGCCCAATACCGCCAACAGTGCCCCGACCGCAACAGCGTCCCACCACCGGCCCCCACGCTGTATGGCCAACCACAATACCAGCACGACGGCGCAGACCAAAAAACTGTCCACGATGTACGTCAATGCCACGCAGCTATGAAACCAGATTTGCGGACTCGTCAAGGCCATCGCAGCCGCGGCCGCGCCGGCCCTGCGTCCGAACATCATCGTTCCCAGCAGATAAAGCAACGATGGTAACGCGCTGCCAAACATGACACTAATCCATACCAGACTCGCATGCGGGTCGCCCACAAAATGGTTCACGAGCCGTCCCAACATCACGTACAGGAAATAGCCCGGCGCGTGCGGCTGGCTCAGCCGGATATCGAATTCCCGGACCGCCAACGCGAACTGGGCACTGTCCCAGTGGTACGCAAAGTGGCTGCGAAATGGGAGCCGCATCGCCAGCGCGATGAGAAACAGAACAACTACAATCCCCCAATCTCGCGACGCAAGCCGCCGCACGTCCCAACTCTCGCTGGTCATTCCATCGATGTGGTGGTTCTCGCAGTTCTGGTTCACAATTTCGGCTCCGGTCGATACACATAGATGGTTGTGCGCCGTTCCGGTACCACATACTTGGCATCCAGATAGTACTGGTGGCGCATCGGCATCAGCCAGCGCGCGGGAAACGCCCACACGGGCCGCAAATCAGCGTCGATCGGGAACCGGGTGATGATGGCGGCAAATTCGCCGTTCTCGATTCTGCGCAACAACTCGGTGTCATTAAACTTTCCATCGTGCTGCATATGGGCGAACTTGTTCGCATCGACCATGTAAGGTGTGCGTCCGGATCGCACCGTCACGTACGGGTCCTCGGACAACACCGGGTCATTAAATTCCCCGAGGCGCGCCACAAATTGCTGCCACGGCGTGTCATCACGCAGCGATTGGAATATGCTCCATCCTTGCTCGGACGAAAGCGCGACCGAGAGTCCCAACACCGTTGCCAGCCAGCAGACATGTGCGCACCGCAGAATGTCTTCCGGGGCTTGCGCCAACAGGTTTTGAACCAGCGCTCCCGTTAACACACATGCTGCGGCAAACGGTTCAAGATAGTGATTGGTTGATGCGCCAAAGATTCGCGACCGTGTTACTGCCAGCGCCAGGCTAATGATAAAGTAGCGCTTCCAGAAGGTGACCCCAGGCTGCCGAGCCATCCCAACGCACGTCAGGATTGCCCCCCAAAACGCGGCGACCCCCATCGCCAGCGCCGTCACCAGCAACGCCCACGTCCATGACCATGGTCCGGCTTCAGCCAGACCACTGAATACGTTGAGCGCAAACCGGCCCCCCGTCATCACCTGCGCTGCGATCACGACCGCCCCCAGCGACGCGCCCCACGCCACTGCCGCCATCACAGCCCGTCGCAGCCGTCGCTCCATGACTTCTTCCCACAGAATGATCACTAATGGGGCCAGTGCCGTATGTTTGAACAACGCTGCCACCACCAGTAGCGCGATGCTGGCCGTGAGGTTCGGCGCCGCGTGCCGGCGCTGGTAAACCCACAACGCCGCCAGCGAGAAAGACAGAGCGGCGGCGTCCGGTCGAAACGAATTCGCCCATTCGCATCCCAATTCGGTGCTCCCCCACAGTAGCGCCGCCAGCAGCGCGACGCGCCTTGTGCAGTCCATCTGTCGCGCTGCGGCGAAGATCAACAGGCCAATCCCAAGCCAATGGACATAGACGCTCCACCGTGCCAGGACCACCATTTCCCGCCACGTTCTCGCTGTCTTGGCAATCGCTTCCGCCGTCCAGTAGAACAACGGCATGTACGCGGTAATCGCATGCGGCGGGTGTGAGTAATCCAAATACAATGTCTCGCCCGCGCACACGCGGCTCAAGGCAAACAATGATTCACTTTCGGTCGGTGAATTCTCTCCGTCGAACCAAATCTGCACGATCAATTGCCCCTGCCGCAACACGGTCAACACCAGCAACACAACCAGCAGGATGCCAATCCACCTCTGCATACTCCCAAGCGAAACCGTCCCTCGTGCTTGTTCCACAGGCTGCCGCATAACAAAGCTACCGCGTTAAGGCTATACTGGAATTACGGTTTTCTTTACGAATCTACTCAAGCTACGCCTGCCTCAGTTTGGATGTTGCCGAGCTCCCGCCAGAAGAATGCAGCCAACGCCAGAAGCCCATACAATGGCAGATCGCTAACCAGTAGATACAAGAATTGATGCCCCCCGAAAAAGGCCGAACCGGGTGGTTGGAGACAATTGAAGGCCAGTACCAGCAGCATCAAACTGATCACCCCTGACGGGGAGGGTTTCGCTGCGATGCGCACTGCCATTACCGTCAGTGGAAACACGAGAAAGACAAAGTAGTGCCCTTGCACGGCGACCGTCCCGATTAACATCATGGTGCACAGCAGGCAGAATTGCGCTTCCGGATCACGCCGCGACGCCACACACACGGCATATCCAAACGCAAGAACTCCAACGCTCACCAGGGTGCCGGCGATCCACCACCAGTGTCTGGCTTGCTCAGGGGGGTGTAGGTTGTACTGCAAATAGCCGAGATTGATCACCAGCGCCGGCAGCGAAAAGTGAAATGTTCTCCCGGCTTCGTCCTGAAGAGCAAGAGGTAGCCCGTACCGAAGAAAATCTCGCCAGAGGGCAGAGCCCGTCAAGGCAACCCCCGCCAGGACAAACACGGTTACTCCGATCAACCGACGACATCGACCGCGCGCACCACCGTTGCCGGACCACACGAACCATGGCAGCAAGACGAATGGATAACATTTGAGAATCCCGGCCGTGGCAACCGCCATGCACGCCCAACCATGCCGTCCGGCACGTTGCGCAGCGTACCCAGCCAAGACCAGCGCGGCCAATAACAGTTGTGCCTGTGAGAACAGAAGATGATACATCACACACTGCGACATAACCGTCAGCGCCACCACAAATAGCCGGCCCCGCGACGACAATCGTTCTCCCAGCAACCAACACGTCAACCACAAGACAGCAGCCAGACTAATCAGTTCCAGCGCCACCCAGATGGCAAATGCCGCGCGCGGCGGTAGCGCCGCCAGTGCCGCAAATATCCAAAGAAACGCTGGTGGATACGTGGCGATTGGCAGGTACGTAGCAAATTCGAACCCCATCGCATGGCTCAGCGCCTCAACCGAGGTCGTGTAAGGATTTTGTCCCTTCAGCAACATCCAGCCACTTACGTAGAAGTGATTGAAATCGAAGCCCGACCAGCGTGACGGAAGAATCACGGCCCACTTGTAGAGGAACAATGGTATGAGCACGGCTGCCCCCGCATCCAGCAGGCGGTTCCGAGCCAGCCGCCGCAACTTGTTCATCTCTTTTGTCACACGGTTCCGTCCACTAGCAGAATTTGTCCGAAGCCTCCAGCCCAAACATCGCCAGCCCGGCACCGGAAGACAGCCGCGCTACCGTTGGTTGCATCCGATGGCTGAGCTGGGGGTCGCCGCTTGATGACCGCGCAGTTCCAACCAGAAAAAAATCGCCAATGCGAAAAGCCCATAGAGTGGCACATTGCCAGCCAGCAGATACAAGAGCACATGCCTTTCGAAGAACGGCGAATTTGGCGGATCAACACAATTGAAAGCCAGCAGCAACAGGATCAAGTAAATGACCTGCCCCCCGGTCGGCCTTGCCGCAATGCGAAGCGCCGCGACCGTTAGTGGAAATGCCAAGAACACAAAATAATGGCCTTGCACCGTGACCGTCCCGATCAACATCGCGGTGCATAACAGGCAGAATTGCGCTTCCGGATCGGGCCGTGATGTCGCACACATACGGTAGGCGGCAACGAAGACCCCAAAACCCGTCAGGGTCCCCGCAAGCCACCAGCATTGTCTGGCTACCGCAGACGGATTGAAATTGTCATGGATGTATCCCAGGTCGGTGACCAAGGCCGGCAGAGAAAAGTGAAACGTTCGCCCGGCCTGTTCCCACACGGTAATCGCCGGCATTCCATACTGGAAAAAATCCCGCCAGAGGCCGGGTCCAGTGGCGGCGACCACGGCCACGATAAGCCCCAGAACACCGACCAGCCGACGGCATCGACCACGCACACCCCCGCTGCCAGACCATATGAACCATGGCAGCAAGATGAACGGATAAAGTTTGAGCATTCCCGCCACCGACACCGCGACGCATGCCCATCCATGCCGACCAGTGAGGTGCGCGGCGTAGCCGCCCAGGACCAAAGCCGCCAACAGTAGTTGTGGCTGCGAGTAATACAGGTTGTAGCTTAGTGGTCGCGAAATGATCGTCAGCGCCACCACGAACAGCCAACCCCGTGTCGGCAATCTTTCTCCGAGCACCCGGCGGATCAGCCAGAGGATGATCACAAGGCAAATGATTTCCAACGCCACCCATGCGGCGAACGTCACCTTAGGCGGTAGCGCGGCCAACGCTGCGAACATCCAGAGAAACAACGGGGGATAGGTGGCGATCGGCAGGTCCGCCGCAAAGTGGAAACCCAATGCATGGCTGACCGCCTCCAACGACGTCGTATACGGATTCTGCCCGTTCAATAGCATCCGGCCGCTGACGTAATAATGATTGAAATCGTAATCATTCCAGCGCGGCGGAAGTACCACGGACCACCAGACAAGAACCGACACCGTAAGCGCAACGGCCCCGACATCGAGTATTCGGTACGTCGCCAGCCGCCGCCACCAGTTCATCGTCCGCTCCGCATGCTGTCCCCATTAGCACATCTCCCCGTCCAGTTCGACGTTGAACATTGCGGCGTGGCTCCGTAAGCTCCCGCAAATGGTGGCGAACGGAAATGTTCCCGAGACGGAGTCTCGTCCACAACCAAACCCCGGCGCGCTCCACAGTTCCCTTGTTCGATGTGACGCGACGATCCTCATCGTCAGCGCTCTGATTCTGTTTCTGGAACTGGTCATGATCCGCTGGATCGGCACGGAGATCCGTATCTTCGCCTACCTTGGCAACCTGGTTCTGGTCGTTTGCTTCTTCGGAGTCGGCCTCGGGTGTTATTGGTCCAGCCGACCAGCGTCTTTCGGGCGGATGGGATTGAACCTCTTCCTGTTGGTCACGCTTGTCGCCAACCCGCTGCATTGGGAACCGCTCGAATTCAGGTTCGTGACGTACTTGTTTAGCGGTTCCGAAGACGCCCCGATCTGGCAGGAAATGGCGGGCGCGGGCGGCTTGGATTTCGTGGCGGGCATCATCCTGATCGGGATTCTCTTGTATCTGCTTGCCTTGATATTCGTGCCGTTGGGGCAGATTCTTGGGCGATCCATGCAGGACGCCCCGCAGGTGATCCGGGCCTACTCAATCAATATCGGAGGCAGTCTCGCCGGAGCATGGCTGTTTAACGGCCTGAGTTGGGCGTCCACTCCGCCGACGGCCTGGATGCTGGTTGTGACGGCGCTGCTGACCATGACCCTCCTGGCGGGGCGAGTGCGACCCTGGCTACCCGTCATCCTCACGCTCGCGGGAGCAGCGGCGATGTGGGCGGGCGGACGCTCATCCAGTGTCACGATTTGGTCGCCCTATCAGAAGCTTTCCATTTCACCGCTCATCTCGACGTTTGGAACCAATCGGGTGCAGCGGGGCTATCTCGTGCAGGTTAACGGGACCACCTACCAGGCCGCGCTCGATTTGTCAGACCGTTTCGTGGCGGCGCACCCGGAATTGTTCTCCAAGGAGCCACTGGATCGCAACCACTATAATGTCCCCTTCAGCTTCAAACCGGATGCGCGCCGCATACTGATTGTCGGCGCCGGCGCCGGCAACAATGCGGCCGCGGCTCTTCGTCACGGTGCTCGCCAGGTGGACTGTGTCGAAATTGATCCCCAAATCTACGCCCTCGGCCAGCGAATCCACCCCGAGCGACCGTACAGCTCTCCGTCGGTGCGCATGATTGTGAATGACGCGCGCGCATTCCTCAAGCAATCCACCGGACCGTATGACCTGATTTGGTTCGGCTTGCTTGACTCCCACACCATTGGGTCATCGTATAACAACATGCGCCTCGACCACTACGTGTACACGTTGGAGAGTTTCGCTGAAGCCAGAAGGCTGCTGGCACCGGATGGTTTGCTGGTCGTCGACTTCGGGGCCCAGCGAGCGTGGATCGCCGACCGTTTGTTCACCGTGCTCCGGCAAGCGTTCGGACACGATCCATTTGTCTACTCCGAAGAATTGGCTTCCGGAACGTCGAAACACCTGCCAACGGTCACCCTGGTCACCGGTGAACACCCGGTGACACCGACGGTGATTCAGGACCCCGCCTTGCGCGAGTTTGTTACCGCCTGCCAGTTGCATCCGCCTGGCACGACCCGACCCACGACCGATGATTGGCCGTACTTGTATCTCAAGCGGGCAGAAATCCCCAAACTGCATCTGATCGTCTCGGGATGCATTCTCTTGGCAGTGATGACGGCGGGGCGTCGCGCGCTGCAAAGGAACACGCGAGCCGATTGGCATTTCTTCGCGCTGGGCGCGGCGTTCCTATTGCTGGAAGTACAGACCGTCAGCCGTGCGACGCTGTTATTCGGCATGACATGGGTGGTCAACGCCATCGTCATCTCCGCCGTGTTGGTGATAATTTTGCTGGCTAATCTCGTCGCTTGGCGCTGGCCACGCCTGCCGCAGTGGGTGGTTATCACCGGACTGGCTGCCACTGTCATGGTACTGGCGCTCGTGCCACTCGACTCGTTCAACTCGTTAACGGGCGCGACCAAGCTGATCGCCGCCAGCGGGTTCCTGACCGCACCGGCGTTCTTCGCGGGCCTGATCTTTATTCGCTCCTTCGCTGTGTGTGCGGATAAAGCCCGTGCGCTCGGCTCGAACCTCATCGGGGCACTGGCTGGCGGATTGCTGGAATCGTTGTCGTTTGTGACCGGGATCCGCGCGCTCGTCATTCTCGTCGGGGCTTTCTACTTGATTGCGATTCTGCGTCGGCCGGCCGCAGTTCGACGTTGAACATTGCGGCGTGGCTCCGTAAGCTGCCGCAAATGGCGGCGAACGCAAATGCTCCCGAGACAGGGACCCGTCCACAACCAAACTCCGGCCCGGTGTCGTATGGCGGCATCCTGCCGTGGCTGATGCCGTCACTCACGCAATGGTTGTGGCTCGTTATCTTACTAATCCTTCTCGCGCAACCGTGGCGCACGATGATGGCCTCCAGCGATGGCGATACCTGCATGCATTGGCGCGTCGGGAAATACATGCTGCAAACCGGCCACATCATCCGCGCCGACGTGTTTTCACATACGCGCCTCGGCGAGCCGATCATCTCCAAGGAATGGCTTTCGGAAATCATCTTTGCGCTGGCGGGCCGGATGTGGGGACTCTACGGCTTGTGCGTCGTGACCGCGCTGTTGATCGCCACGACGTTCGCCCTGTTACACCGTCACTTGGCGCGGGAAACCGGCAATCACGCAGTCGCGATCCTGGTTGCATTCATCGCCGCGTGGGCAGCCTGCACGCATTGGTTGGCGCGCCCACACGCATTCAGTTTCCTGTTGGCGGTGTTGTGGTCGGACGCGCTCCGCCGCTTCGAACACGGTGAATCCGCCCGTCGTCTGCTCATCACTCTGGGGGTGTTGACACTTCTGTGGGTCAATCTACATGGTGGCTATCTGGCTGGTTTCATCACGCTGGGCATCTACTGGCTCGGCTCAGTGATCGAATTGGTATTGGCTCGCGCCGACCAAACTCGATCGGGCGCCGTGCGACAAAAGCTGAAGGTGTTCACCGGCGCCATCGCACTTTGCGGAGTCGTCTCGCTCCTCAATCCGAGCGGCTATCATCTCCACGTCCACAACCTTCACTTCCTTCGCTCGGACTACCTGACGAACTGGCTGGCTGAGTACGCCTCGTCGGATTTTCACGCGTTCGATTCGCACGGGTTCCTCGCCTGGCTGGCGCTGACGTTTCTGACGCTGGCGTTGGCACGACCGCGCCTGTCACCGACGTCGGCGGTGCTGTTGATTGCGTGGACGTATCTTGCTCTCTATTCCGTGCGCAATATTCCGCTGGCGGTCATCTTTGTGGCCCCGGTCCTCGCGACCGCACTCGCCGACGCCGCGCCCTTGTGGGTGCGGGGAATGTCGGGACGGCTGCGTGACATTTACGAGATGTCACGGGCATGGTTGCTGGTCGGCGTGGTGGCCATCGTGGCGATCGTGGTGTTTCGTCACCCGACGGAAATCCCCGCGAAGAAATGGCCGGTCGACGCGGTGGCCTACATCCACCAACACCCCGACCTGTTCACGGGAAACATGTTCAACTACTACGTGTGGGGCGGCTATCTGATGTACGCGTTACCCGAACACCGCGTGTTTGTGGATGGCCGCACTGATTTCTACGGCGAATCGCTGATTCGCCAGTACGACGATACGTCCCTTCTGCACACGAATTGGCAGCAGGCCCTCGAACAGTACCACGTGGATTGGACGCTGATGCCCGCCGATCATCGCCTCAACCTCGCGCTGGCGCTGTTGCCCGGCTGGCATTGCGCATATTCCAACGAAGTGGCCGCCGTGTTTCACAAACAACCGTGAACCCAGCTTCACCCCATCCCGATGCGCAACGGCGCTGGTGGCTTCCTTCCCTCAGCGCTTTGCTCTGGGTGATTCTGTTTCTGGGTCTGAATTTCACCAGCGCCCGAATCGTGCTCATCAGCGGGGACAGCGACCCCGCGCTGCATCAACGGCTCGGCGACTGGATGATCCAACACCACGCCATCGTACGCGAAGACAATCTGCTGCACACGTACCACGGGCCATCCATGGCCAAGGAATGGCTCAGTGAGGTGCTCGTGGCCGCTGCCGGCCAATGGTTCGGCTGGAACGGTGTCGTGTTGCTGGCGGCATCGCTCATCGCCACCTGCTTCTGGTTGCTCCATCGCCAACTGCTGGCGGAAGGCTGCCGCGCGGCGCTCGCAACTGTCCTGGTATTGGCGGCGATGTTCGCCTGCTCGATGCACTGGCTGGCGCGACCGCTCTTGTTCACGCATCTCCTGACCCTGGTATTCGCCTGGCAATTGCGATGGTTTCAGCAGGGGCGCATTCCCGCGCGTCGATTGTTCGTGCTTCTTCCGCCGCTGATGGTGCTGTGGGCGAACTTGCATGGTGCGTTTCCGACGGGTCTGGTGTTGATCGCCATGTACGCGGTCGGCAGCGCGATTGATGCATGGCGTCAATCTGCTTCGCAGGCCAAACTCAAACAGCTTGCCGCACTGTTTGCGATTTGCGGCGCCGCTTGTTTGATAAACCCGGTCGGTTGGAGGTTGCCTGCGCAGATTGTGAGCTTCCTGGGATCGCGCGAGCTTTCAACCGTGACCACTGAATTTGGTTCGCCCAACTTCCACACCACGGGCATGCACGGGTTTCTGCTATTGCTGTTATTGCTGGCAACCGGGTTGATCATTAGTCGTCCGAAACTGAATGCGACGGATGTCCTGGTCATTGGCGGGTGGGGTTATTTTGCCCTGCTCTCGGCGCGCAACGTGCCCATTTTCGCACTGGTCGTGACCCCGATACTCGCACAATGGTTTACGGAGTTCACGCGGGCCAATCAGGACTCCGCGTGGGTTCGACGATACCGTGATTGGACCGTTGGGATACCCAATACCGGCCACAAGGCCGATGCCACCGTCATCGCGATTGCTGCAGTTGGTGTGCTGTTGGTGCTGGCCAAACCCGGGATCGCCGGTGGCGCGCCCCTGTTTCCGACTGGTTTTCCGCCCGACCGTTACCCGGTTGCCGCCCTTGATTACGTGCGCATGCACCCCGACGTGGTCCGCGGAGAAATGTTCAACTACTTCCTTTGGGGTGGCTACATCGAGTTCGCCCTTCCGCAACGAAAACCCTTCATCGACAGCCGCAACTATTCCTACGGCATTGATCTGTTCCACGAATTTCGCACCGCTGACGAGCCGAAGCTGGGATGGGAAGCCGTGTTCGGGAAGTATGACGTCGGCTGGACGATCCTGCCCGTGCAACATCCGCTGAATCGAATTCTGGAATTCAGCCCGCAATGGACGCTGGTGTACTCGAACCAATTGACGCTCGTTTTCTCGCGTGTGTCATGACCGACGCCCCCCTCCAGGATCAATCGTCCCCGCCACGCTCTCGGTGGCTGCCAACCATCGGGTTGTCGTTGTGGCTGATCTTCGTGCTGGGGCTGATGTTGTCACAGTGGCGCGTGGTGATGATCAACTCCGATGGCGACGCGTGCCTGCATTGGCGCATTGGCAACTGGATGATCGAACACCACGCCGTGATTCGCGCCGACGTGTTTTCCCATACGCGGGCCAACGCGCCACTGATCTCCAAAGAGTGGTTGAGCGAGGTGTTGTTTGCCGCCGCCGGTGACGCGTTGGGGTGGAACGGCATTGCGCTGTTGGCCGCGGTGCTGATCGCAACCTGTCTGTGGCTCTTGCACCGACAACTACTATCAGAAGGAATTGGCCTCTTGCCCGCCACCGCGCTGACATTGGTCGCGGCAATGGCCGGCACGGTGCATTGGTTGGCCCGACCGCACCTGTTTACGCTCTTGCTCACCGTCATTTTCTCCGGCTATCTGCGGCGTTTTGACCGGGGACAACTGGGAACGCGCTCGTTGCTTTGGCGGCTCGTGCCGCTGATGGCGTTGTGGGTGAATCTGCACGGCGCGTTCTTCACGGGTTTCGTCATCACCACCACGTTCGTTGTCGGCAATGCCATCACATTGATCACAGCCCGGGCCGATGCCCGGCCCGCAATCCGAAGCAAGCTCATTGGCCTCGGGTTACTGCTGATCTGTTGCGCGCTGGTCACACTTCTCAATCCGAACGGTTGGCAGCTCCCGGCGCATGTTGTCGAATTCCTCCTAAACCCCGTGCTCGCCCACTACACGAACGAGTTTCGCTCCCCGGATTTCCACTCCGCTGCCGCGCACGGACTCCTGATCGAGTTCGCGGTGATCGGGCTGACGTTGGTGTTTCTGCGGCCGGTGATGCGCCCAACCGACGTCGTTGTCATGGGCACGTGGGGATTGCTGGCCCTTTTGGCTGCGCGCAATATACCGATCTTCGCGCTGGTCGTCACCCCCATCCTCGCAAAGCAATGGCAGGACGGCCTCGCAAACGCCAGGCCCGGCCGCTTGCTCAATTTCTATCGCCGACTCTCGGAGAACGTGACCACGCGGAATCGCACCGCAGATGGCCGGGCGACGGTCGCGGTGGCACTCCTTGCGCTCGTGGCGGTCCTGGCCAAACCAAATCTGGTTGGCGGCAAGCCCGCGATCACCACCGACGTGCTTTCCAACCGCTTCCCCGTCGCCGCAGTCCAGTTCGTGACGGCCCATCCTCAAGCCGTCCGTGGCGAAATGTTCAACGACTACGGTTGGGGAGGCTACCTCATGCTGACGATGCCGGCCCACCGGGTTTTCGTGGATGGTCGCAACGACTTCTACGGCCCCGATCTCGTCCGCGAGTTCAGCAGCGTGAACACGGTTGGAACCAATTGGGAAACGGTCCTGCACAAATACGATGTCGGCTGGACGATTCTTCCGCGCGCGCATCCGCTGAATGTGCTGTTCTCGTTACGGAAGGATTGGACCCTGGCCTATGCCGATGACGTTACCGCCATCTACGCGCGCAAGCCCGAGTGAGTCGCAGGCGGCATGTTTGAGGTTGAGACCCGGCCCCGTTTCCGCGATGCCGCTTCGCTGTCAAGAGTCAAGGGGCGGCCCTTCTATGAATGTGCAGGCCCAGCCCGTCGAGCTTTGCTTATCAGTCTGCTGGCCTGATCAATGTGTGCGGAGGCGGTGGGGCAGCACTGGCAACCATAGATCAGGTTACGTTCGCTTGCGCTTGACGGAGGCCCAGAGGGTCACCACGCCGAGGGTAGTGAGCAGCAGCGACGATGGCTCGGGAATGAATTCGAACATGAAATCGTCCATGACGAATCCCCACCACCACCACCTTGGCCAAATCCGACGGCTTGACCCCCATACGAACTGAAATATAGTCGGTCGATATCAAGGTAGTCGAATGTGCACAACGTTGCGTTGATCGCGCTGACGACCTTTGTTTCGTCGTACACTAGTAGTCCGTCAAACTTGAATGCAAGAGTGAAGTGAGGCACTCTGGCGACGACCAAGGAGGTTGTATGGCACAGAAACAGGTTGTGCAGTTGGGCGATGGGGATCGTCTACGAGTTTCCCTCTATGATCAAACTCAAGACCCAAAAGAAATAGCATTCTTCAGAACTCCCACCTCGGCTGTTGAGGGTGGCGTGGACTGGCACAGTAAGACGCAATCGGCAAAGCGCGCGCTCGATCATAATGCTTCTGCGTTCAAGACGTTTCGGCTCGGGCTCCCCTTGCCTACGAGATAGCAGCCCGCGCGTCCCGACAAGCATCTTGCAACGACGCCAACGCCCCGGTGACGACACGGTCGAGCGATTTCCCGCCTTGCAGATTGCTCAGTGCCAGCTTTTCAATCTCCGCAATTCGATGAATCAGCAGGCCGCCACCGGTGGCCGTAAAGCGGAAGACCGTTTCACGGACAACTGGTTCACTGACGCTGACATTGGTTTCGTTGGTCATTTCATTCCTTCCGATCCCGCCCGGTCAATCACGTCGCGACGCTCGGTGGTTTCATCCACCACCCGCATGATGTCACCCCACTGTCCCGGCGACGGCACGGATGCCACATTGTAACCGTTCAATGCATCCAGCAGGTTGTGGACGGCGTTCATCATCAAGCCGGTGTTCGTGACATACATGGACGACGCGTCATCGCCCTCGCGTCTGACTTCGTACAACGGCCAGTCGCACTTTTTGAGCATCTTGGTGATCGTGGTCAACACATCACGCCACTCGCTCCTGGACGGCGTGTGCCACGATTTGAATGCCTCGCAATCCAGTAATCCACATGCGAGCGTATACTTCTCGTTGAAGAACCGATTAAAGTCCTCTCTGCTGATCTGGCTGATGGCCACAAGAATCTCCTCTGGCAGCGATGTTTGTTGTTGCGCCGTGCTGCCTTCCTGCACCGCAGTGCTGCGAGGTCTGGTCGGAGTGAAGCAGCTCGCTGAAACTGATCCACCATACCCCCAACGACGGAATAACCTAGCGATTTCTCAAACAATCTCTTCTGCCCGCCCGTCGGAGAAGAGTGATGTCCAGCTTTGATTCCTCGCATGAGATGCCGCGCTCGTCGAAGCGGCACTGACTGACTACGCTCCCGACATGGCGAAGGAAGCAACCGGTTCACTCTATGGCAAGGTTTGCCGCAACCAGGAGACGAGCATCGTGGGAGTATGAATCGCGTTTGACCCCGGCTTCGGAATCACTGCGCCCGGCCAAGGCGGTCACGATTTGCCAATGAGGTCGCCCTTGTCGAGTGCCTCAACCCGGCGGCGAAGTTTGCCAAGCGCGATTCCCTGGATCTGGCGGATGCGTTCGCGGGTCACCTTGAATTTCCTCCCCACTTCGTCCAGTGTACGCGATTCCTTCCCGTCCAGTCCGAAACGCATGGTGATGATTTCTGCCTCGCGCGGCGTCAGGTACTTGACGTGCTGGCGGATTTCCTGCCGCATCGTCTTGACCCGAAGCAGCTCGTACGGAGTCATCGCGCCCTCGTCCTCGACAATGTCGCTGAATCGATTGTCGTCCTCATCCCCGATCGCAGCATCGAGGCTAACGGGGCTTACGCCGCACGCGCGAAGCTGGGCCACCTTGGCCGGCGACAGGCCCAGCCGCTTGGCCAACTCGGCATCGCTTGGCTCGCGGCCAAGCGTCTCGGTGAGTTCGACACTCGCGCGATGCAATTTGTGAACCTTATCCACAACGTGAACGGGCAGGCGGATCGTCTTGGACTGGTTCGACAGGGCGCGGCGGATGGACTGCTTGATCCACAACGCGGCATACGTGGAAAGCTTGGCGCCTTTCTTTGGATTAAATCGCTCGACGGCTTTCATCAGGCCGATGTTGCCTTCGTTGATCAAGTCGAGCAGCGGCATTCCGAAATTGGCGTAGTCATAGGAGATTTTTACGACGAGGCGCAGATTGGCTTTGATCATCCGTTCGCGCGCCTGCTTGTCGCCTCGACGGACTCGCGAAGCCAGTTTCATCTCCTCCGCGCGCGTCAACAACGGCGTCCTTCCAATCTCCCGCATGTAGAGCTGGATGGTATCGCTGCTTTCGTTGTATCGATCCGTAACCATAAAATGTTCCTTCGGAGCCTGAGTCAGACCCACGTCAATTGGGAAAACGGCGTCCGCGACCCGTCACGTATTTTGGATGCAACCGGGCTGGATTCGATTCGAAGCGCGGTCGTGCCGTACCCGGTCGTCTTTGACAGCTGTCTGTCCGTCATGTTCAATGGGGGAGCAAAACCGTTACCGTTTCCGCATTGGCGGTTCGGCTGATGTCGACGGTTCTGCCGTCTGAAGCAGCGAACGCCAACCCGTCGGAACTGACCCAACGCCATATGCCGTCTCTCCGCCACTGGATACTGCCTTGCTCCGACAACTCACGGTCATCATTGAGGAACGCTTGAACTTCTCGTTCGCTGAGCGGTTTCACCTGTTCTGTTTTTTGCTTCATGGTCGTGGGTTCGCCACCGTCTTTCTTCTCTCCAGGCGCGCCAGTTCCTCCTCAGCTTTCTCAGCCGCTTCCATATCCAGCAGGAACCGAGAGCGCGCGGCCCTCAAACTGAAGGTGTCTCCTCCCAGAGTGCAGACTCGATAATTGCCGTTTCGGTCGCCTTTCAAGACGGCGTAACTCCAGCCGTTGTCCACCTTCCCGGCAATGGTGCCGATGATATTTCCCACCGTGTTGGTGAACCATTCGACCTGTTCCACCGTTAGTCTTTGCAAAATCAGATGGGGCGGTTGGAACGCATCGAATCTTTGCCGGCTGATGCTTTCAAATGGCATAAGTGCCTTTCTCAGCAGCGACGGTTGAGGTTGGGTTGCGCCGTCTGGCTGCATCGTGTCGCTGTAGAATGTGGTCGGAGTGTGACAGCTCGCTGAGACCCGGGTTCAGCGTAAGCCTCATTCCGCGAATAGCGAGTTGTTTCGCAAAGTATATTCGGCAATCGTTCAACCGATGACCCCTTATTCCGAGTTGCGTGGAAAGATTGAAGGTTCGGTGTTTTCCGCCCCTGCCATCGCTCGTCGAAAGTCAACTCTGGCAGCGTCAAGGCTATACAGGTTCGCTCCCAGGTCGCAGACTTGAAAGTCACCCGTCCAATCCCGCCTCAGAACGGCATAGTTCCAGCCCCGTTGGCCCTGACAGAAGGCGATCGTGCCAATCGTATTCTCCACGGGATCACTAAACCATTCGACCTCCTTGCCGATGGCCGTCTCCAGAATGGCATGAAACTGCAGGAACCGTTCAAATTTCGGTCGGCATATGTTCTTGATTCGCATAGGTCCTTACACCGGAGTCTCAGCCCACCACAGGGGAACAGTTCTGGCCGTCCTTCTGGGTTGCTTCCATGGTCCGGACAATCTGGATCCGCGCGGCATCGCAACTTTCGATCCTCGTCTCCATGTCCCAGAATTGATACCGGCCCCCGTCATCGCGTCTCAATATGACGTAACCCCAGGGCAGGTTCGTCGTTCCCTTGGCGATGGTGCCGATGATGTTTCCCACCGCATCCGAGAACCATTCCGCTTCCGCCCCAATGAATCGATCGATGTAAAATCGACGTGGAAGAAACTGGCCCATTTCTACCTTCGATATGCTCTTGATCATCACGTTTGTTTCGTACATCCGCGGCGTTTTTAGGTTTCTTGCCCCGTTTGGATTACTGCACCGGGTGGGATGCCTGCAATCCCGCAGGCGTGATCCACACATAGCCGAAGCGGTCCTTTCGATCGCCATCGGTCAAACCAACCAGTAGCTTCGCGCATAACATTTTGGACAATGCCGCTTCGCCTGATTCTGTCATACTCGTCGCGACGAAGCGTCATAAGTTCGTCGAGCGGTATCCCTGTTTTTTCAACCAACGCAGTCTCATGCATTCCCGCGGGGGGCGAATTAGGCCCCTGAATCCTCAGATTCCTGTGAGCTTGCCCCGCCACAGCCTGAAGAATGCGGAGTTCGTTGACTGTGAGAGTGTTTTCCGTTTTCGTAGTAAGATCTCCCAAGCCGCGCCAAAGGCGGTCCGCCCCATTTCGACCGTGCCTCATTGAGGTTGTACGGGTTCCCGCCTACCCCGAAAGTTAAAATCCAAACAAGCGGCGCGCGAGCCACACGACCAGCCAAACCAAGCCCAGGCAGAAGAGGACTTTAAAAACCGCCATGCCCACCGGCAAGGCCCACGCCGTAATGCTTCTGCTGTTAAAGGTGTGCTGCCTTACGAGAAACTGGGTGGCAGCCCAGGATAGGTAGCCTACAAACAACGCCGAAATGACAAGAATGCCCCAAACATTCATGCGAAACAGGAGCAATGCCGCGAACGAGCAGGCGAACACCCCCAAAATTGCCAGGTCTCTCTTGCTGGTAATACTGCCTATGTTATTAAGCGCCATGTGTCGTTCATCCAGACTTCGGCATCGCCACATATGGCCAGCCAAACCGTAGTGAAAATCCATATCTTGTGAAGCTGCAGCAACATATGCCCTGTTCGGCAACAACCGCAATGGGGTGAACACCCCATGCTCTGATAGGCAGGAATAGATTGCTATTCTACCGATTGGGCGTAAGCTAGTGCCTAATGTGGAATGCGGCGGCGTTGCCGTGTTTGTTCCTCGACTCTCCGTTTAGCTGTGGAACTTCAGTTGCCACCAATACTCAGTCTGGAAAGTTGCCATTATGTATCGACAAAAAATAGGTCTACGAGCGGAATACCGCGATCAGGAAGGCGAGCGGGTGAAAGCCTCACCCAGTCTTGCGGACAAATTCCAAAAGTTGAAGTCTCTGATCGTGAAGGTGGGGTACTACAACCCAAAAGGTGTTGCCCAGAACGGTCAGCTCAAATACGTCGTCAACCTCGAGAACGCCAAGTCTGTGTTCCGTTTCCGATGTCCCAACGATGAATGCATCCGCGGCGATTTTGATCTGACCAAGGAACTCGCCAGCGCGGTCGCCCAAAAGCGCACCACTGTCAGCGGCGAACTGTCCTGCCAGGGCTGGCAAAACAAGACCACGATCGACACGATCCATTGCCACAACGTCTTGCGCTACGAGTTGAAGCTCGCCTACTGATTCGCGAGCCTCGCCGCAACCAGGACTGGTTTGTTTGTCATAACCAATCTTTGGGACAAATATGCTCAGGCGGTGGCGTGCGTGGATGATGATCAGGAGTCAATCCACATGCGGGACGGGACGACGGAGGTATCGCTCAGTGAGAGTTGAGTCTAATGGGTCCGATAATCAATGCATCCTCGTGTCAAAAGAAGACCTTGTCTATTTTCATCGGAAACTTACTTCACGGAATAATTAGGTTATTCCCAAATCAGGCTTATATTGCTGAAGCATCGCTCGTATGGCTCTGCCAAGATGTTCATCAGAACCAGGGATGCCGAAGCGGGAAACAGCGATAGCCGAACTTAGCTATCGCTGTTTCTTTTGAGTCGAGAAATGTCGAGGCGCGGCCCCCGCTATTGGACCGCTGCGACTGCCTCGGTGATCATATGACCGAATCCAAGGTCCGCGCAGAAGCTTGCGACCGATCCAAACTCCCGATTGACCGCCTGACGCAATTGCGCCCGCGTCATGCCGATGGCGGCCGCCAGTGCGGGAATTGTGTAGCTTCCCTCGACTGTCAGCTTGCCTGATTTGACGGCACGCTGGATGCGGCCGGCCATCTCTGCGGCTTGCTTGTTCATAGATTCATCTCCATTGCGTTGACGATGGTCAATTCGGAACGACAGAAAGTGAAGCCAGGTCCCCTGCAACTTCGACTCTCCACAGCACCGTAAGCCCAATCACAGGAATAGCAAGTGATTGTATCAGGCGATACGGCTTTTGCGCCACGGCCGCCGGACCCTGTCAATTCTCTTGCGTATCTTCGGACGAGTCGCGTAATTTCAACCAACCGAGCGATTCGACGGCAGAAGCGTTGTCGCAAGCGCCGCCCATCGAAGGAGCTTCCATGAACAACATCAAACAATTCTTCACCCAGGACCGTTACGCGAAACTCTCCGGCATCGAGCTGGTGTCCGTCTCGCCGGGCCATGCCGTCGCGCAGATGCCGATCCAGCCCCACCACCTGAACGCGGTGGGCAGCGTGCAGGGAGGTGCCATTTTCACGCTGGCGGACCTCGCGTTCGCCGCCGCCTCCAACGCTCACGGCAAGGTGGCCGTGGCGATCAACGTCAGCATCACCTACATGAAGGCCGCAAGTTCCGGCACGTTACGGGCCGAAGCCCGAGAGCTCTCAACAAATCCCAAGCTCGGCAGCTATACCGTGAACATCACCGACGAACACAACACGCTGATCGCCGTCTTCCAAGGTCTGGTCTATCGCAAGGAACAAACGCTCCCGTGGGCCGCCAAAGGATGAGGTTTCGGCCCCAAAACCTGCTTCCGGCGCCCATCAAACACCCCCAAACGAAGCCATTTCCGGCAAAACGAAGCCATGTGACAAAATGGCGCACTTGGGCTTCTAACGCCTTATCCATCAAGCCAATCCACAACCGCTAGCACCTCAAACAATTGGCTTCGTTTGGCAGAAAGCGTGTTTTCGCGCTGCCCCCTTTCCCCTGTCTACCCTGAGCCAGCCTGCCAGCCGTAGCTTTAGCGAAGGCTGGTCGAAGGGGTTCCCCTCCAGCCGCACCCGGCGGCCAAACCCGCCACCCTTCCCGTTTCCTCGCCCCTCGGGGGGAATCGAGTCAGACGAGAAGCCGCTGGCAGTGCTGAGGCGGCAAAGGATCAAGGTGAGGGGTTTTCCAGCAGTCCCCAAACCCCTATATCAAAGATCAAAATACAACCGTGCCGACCATACACCATCGCATACAGACTGTCCAGTCCTTTCTGATGGCCGGTCAGAAAAACAGAAAGTGGTGTCGCGCGTCACGCAGCAGGGGTGAGCGGTGGGCGCGATGTTGTGGCGGGGTCACCTGTGGCCGCGCTTGATAAGCGCGGACCCGCCGCCGTACTGTAGCCACGGCGCTCTGTCGCCGTGCCTCGTCCTAAATCTCACGTTCTCTTGCGCGTGATTGTAGACCCCGCCAACCCGCCGCCTCGTTGTGCCTTGGCGGCAAAGCGCGGTCCCGCCGCCTTTGCTGTTGTAGGCCGCGCCCCCCGACGCGGCGCTTTCTGCATGGGAGGGCGAGCCTCCCGGCGAGCCGCATCCCCGTGCCGTCTCCTCCCTGCTTGCCGCCGCTTCCGCTCGGAGGGTCGGGCTCCCGCACGACCGTTGGCTCTAGCGGTGCCCCCGCCTTCCGCCTCCTGTCTCCCTCACCCCTGAGAGGAAGAGGAGAGGACCAAGGTGAGGGTGTAAACCGATCATTTTTGCGCGCCAGCCAGCAGTAGCCGCGCGAACAATCTCTTATTGTTGGCACTTCGTGAACAATTCGCGCTCAGTTCAGATAAGGATCAAGGTTGCTGAGGCTGGAGTGATGAATGAGGTGTACGCCCGCTTTTGCAGCGAGAGCCCTGGCTGATGGTGTGAAGTCTGCGTTAGAAACTACAAAGGCATAGTCTGCGGATGCCCATGCTCTGCCAGCAATGGCTTCCTGCACGGCTGCATTGCCCACAAGTGATGTGTAGAACTTACACTGAAAAACAGCCTTCTTGCCATTTCGTGTCGCGAGGATGTCTACACCCTGGTCACCGGATGTTTGTGTCGTTGTGGCGTCCCAACCGTCGTCCATAAGGACTTGCGCGCAGTAGGCTTCATAGCCCGCAGGAGAGAGTGTAGACACATCTAGTGCTTCGATGGGCTTGCTCTCCGAGTGTGCGTCAACCTGTGCGTCAATTCTTCGGAAGAGGGCCTGCCGAATATTATCGGCGTTGAGTGCGGCTCTGGCGGTGTCTGCTTGCATCCGGGCTTTCTTGAGTTGTCGGTCTGAGAGAAATACTGCGTCGAGCACGCCGGGGGCGCGTGCGTTGAGCGGTTGTTTGGCTGCGCGGGGGAAGCGGTCGAGGAGTGACCAATCGCAAATTTGCGGAAAAGCTGGACGCAACACCTTTTGACAGAAATACTCCATTTCGCGATTCCACTCCTCGTCAACTACATTGCCATAGCCGTCGGGTCTCCTTTTTTGCAATCGCTTGATACGAAGAGCGTCAGCGTGTTTCTGTATGAGTGCATCCACCTCAGCTTGCAGTTGCCTTTGTCGCTCCGCCGCCTCTTTGGCTGCGTTGGCTGCATATCTTCTAATTTCCGGGGCGATATAAATCCCAGCTGCGACTAGGCTGATGAAGCCGAAGACCGCCGCCGAACTGTTGCCACTTACCATTCCGAGAAATAGAATTGTGAGTGAAGCGAAGAACCAAAAGAGAGCAATATTCTTCTTCTGACGCTCAACTGCTCTTTTCTGTCGCGCACTCAATGAATAGGTGTTTTGCGCTTGCGGGCCGGTGGGTCCGGCCTTCGCATTAACTTTGCCCTGAGGTTCATCGCGCAAGAATCGCGGTGTCACACGCGTAGGAGTGTCATTAATCAGTTTGGGAGCGGGTTTGGCTGGAATGGCGAGCGAAGTATTGCAGGCGGGACACGGCGCAGTTGAACCGGCGGCATCGTCTTCAACCTCCAAAGACCGATTGCAGGATGGGCACACGAAATCGATCATAACTTCGCCTCTCGATCGGAACGGTAACAATGGCTCATGGTTGAAACAAGTACATTTTGGCCGAGCAGGCCGCCGGAGTGTACCCGGGTTCCGGTCTCGCCATGGCCACATAGGATCGCCGTCACACCCCTTTCGCTCTGGAGCCGAGTCATCGAGACGCAACCACGTAGTATCCCAGGTTGCAATTTACCCCGATTTCGAGATCGGGGTGCCCTCGTGTCGCATCGTCCCCCTCAACGATGCAACACAGAGATTCTAACCTCTGTGTTCCCAGCGCCTTTTACCCCGATTCCGAGGTCGGGGCTGCGTGAGAGAATTCTGACTCCCGAATTCTGGATTCTGGATTCTGTTTTCTTACGCACGACGGAACAGCTCAACGTCTCCCAGCATATTGATGCCGTTGGCCTTCAGGGCTTGTTCCGCCGTGTCGGCGTTTTCAAACCGGAACACCAACGCGGCCTTGCCGCCGCGCTTTTCGGTGAAGGCGTACATGTACTCGATGTTCAAGCCCGCGTGATCGACGATCTCGAGGATTTGCGCCAGACCGCCGGGCTGGTCCGCCACCTCGATGGCGAGCACTTCGGTGACTTTCACCACGCAGCCAGCCGTCTCCAGCACGGTCTTCGCCTTCTGCCAGTCCTCAATGACCAGCCGGAGTATGCCGAACTGCACGGTATCGGCCAGGGACAACGTCACCAGGTTGATCCGCGCCTTGGCCAACACCTCGCAGGCCGTCCGCAACTGGCCGGGCTTGTTTTCCAGAAATACTGAAAGTTGGTGGATTTTCATGGCACTGTTCCTCATCACATGTTGCGTTTGTCGATGACGCGTTTGGCCTTGCCTTCGCTGCGTTGGATGGTGTGGGGTTCCACCAGCCGCAAGGCGACGCGGATACCGGTAATCGTTTCAATGGAACGAACGATCTTCTTTCGCAGCTCCTCCAGCCCGCGCACCTCGTCGCTGAACACTTCCGGCGTCACCTCGACCTGCACTTCCATCTGGTCGAGATCCTTTTCGCGTGTCAGCACAATCTGGTAATGCGGCAGGGTTCCCTCGATGCGCAACAGACCCGCCTCAATTTGCGACGGGAAAACGTTGATCCCGCGAATGATGAGCATGTCGTCGCTGCGGCGGCCGATGCGGCGGATGCGCCGGATGCTCCGGCCGCAAGCGCACGGCTCGGTGTAGAACGCCGTGATGTCCCGCGTCCGATAGCGAATCATCGGCATCGCCTGCTTGCTGAGCGTCGTCAACACCAGTTCGCCTTCGCTGCCGATCGGAAGAGGTTCCAATGTCTCCGGATCGATGATCTCGGCCAGAAAATGGTCTTCGAAAATGTGCAGCCCGGCCTGATGCGCGCACTCGATCCCGACGCCGGGACCGATGATCTCCGTCAGGCCGTAAATGTCGTACGCTTTGATGTTGCTCTGGGCTTCGATCCGCTCGCGCATGTTCTCCGTCCACGGCTCGGCGCCGAACACGCCCGCGCGCAACGGCAGTTTCTTGAGGTCGACGCCCATCTGCTGCGATTGATCGATCAGATGCAGGAAGTAGCTCGGGGTGCAACAGATCGCCGTCACCCCGAAATCCTTCATCACCATCAACTGCCGCTCGGTGTTGCCGCCCGAAATCGGAATCACGGTCGCGCCCAGCGCTTCCGCCCCGTAATGCGCGCCGAGGCCGCCGGTAAACAGGCCGTAGCCGTAGGCGTTCTGCACAATGTCGCCGGCGTGCAGTCCGCACGAGACAAGACTGCGCATTATCGTCTCCGTCCACACCCGAATATCGTCCTGCGTATAGGCGACGACAATCGGCTTGCCGGTCGTGCCGCTCGAGGCGTGCAGTCGCACGATCTCTTTCATCGGCGCGGCAAACAACCCGTACGGGTACGTATCGCGCAAATCGGCTTTCACGGTGAACGGCAACCGCCGCACGTCCTCCAGCGACCGCACGTCGGCGGGCTTCAAGCCGCGCTCGTCCAGCCGCCGATGGAACAGAGGCACGTGGTCGTAGGCCTGTTGGACCGTCCGCTGGAGCCGGGACAGTTGCGTGGCGCGCAACTCGTTGACCGGCATGAAATCGGGCGCGCTGATTGGATGATGTTCGGTCATGTTCATGGATCACACTGCCTTTCGCCCCAGCGCAAACGCCTGGACATTGGCGGCGCGCAGCTTGTCGGGAAAGGCCGCGCGGATGGCCTCCAGCCAGACCGCTTCTGGGAAGTCAAGATGCCGGCTCAAAACGCCGAGCAAGGCGACGTTGAAACTCTTTTTGTTGGTCAGCTTCGCCGGGTCCACGGCGTCGGGCGCGATCAACATGCCTCCGGGTCGCAGTTGATGACGGTTGACCTCGATCTGGTCGGGTGCGATCACCACGAGGTAATCCGCGACGCCGCTCGGCACCATCGGACTGAATACCTCGCGGCCGAACCGCACGTCGCTGCTGACCGAACCGCCGCGCTGGCTCATCCCGTGCAGTTCGCTCTGTTTCACGTCCAGCCCGCTCCGGAACGCCACGTCCGCGACGATGTCCGATGCCTTGAGCACCCCCTGCCCACCGAGGCCGGCGGTGACGATGTTGATGACGCCGTCGTTCATTCTGGCTCGCCCAATGCCGCCGTACATGTCTGGTTGGCGGCGCGTTCGTATTCCTTGATCTTACCGGCAATGAGCAGGCACGGCCGCCGGGCAATGATGAGATTGAGTTGGTTGTTCGCCAGGCAATCCTGTAGCAGTCGTTCGAACTTGCCGGGGTCGGCCGACGGATCGGAGACGAACACGTTCTCGAGGCCGAGTGACCGCCCCAGTTCCTCGAACGACACCTTGCCCGTCGGCTCGTGTTCCAGGGTCCGGCCCGTGCCGGGATGTTCCTGGTGGCCGGTCATGGCCGTGGTGCTGTTGTCGAGAATGAGGATGACGTGGCCGGTCGGCGGCGGGTTATACACCATCTCCACGAGACCGGTAATGCCGCTGTGCACGAACGTGCTGTCGCCGATCACGCTGACGACCCGGCGCGCCTGTTCGGGCGGCAAAACGTGGCGCAGCCCCAGACCGACACCGATGCTCGCCCCCATGCAGACGCAACTGTCCATCGCTTCGAACGGAGGCAACACACCCAACGTGTAGCAGCCGATGTCTCCCGCGACGATGCAATCGAGTTTGTGCAACGCCTCGAACACGTTCCGATGGGAACAGCCCGGACAAAGCTGCGGCGGTTTTCCGGGGATGGGAGACGGTTCCGGCGAGGTGTCGCCCGCCAATATCCGGCGCACGCGCGCCACGCTGAGTTCGCCGAACCGGTACATCTCCGGCTGGCTCTCGACCTTTATGCCGGCGGCACGGATCGCGTCGGCCAGATACGGATCGCCTTCCTCGATCACGAGACAGCGATTCACCCCCGCGGCGAACGCCCGGATTTTCTCCACTGGCAGCGGATAGGTCATCCCCAGCTTGAGGACACTCGCTTCGGGCGCGGCCTCGCGGACGTGCATGTAGGCAATGCCGGAAGTAATGATGCCGAGAGACCCGTTCCCGGCCACGACCCGGTTCAGCGGACACGTCTCGTTCCACGCCTGGATCTCCGACAACTTCTGCCGCAGCCGGCGGCCCGCCAGTCGCGCATAGGCCGGAATCATCACCCGCCCCCGAATATCCCGCTCGAAAAACGGGGTCCGCGGCGGCGGATTGGCCGGGCGTGGATGGACGACGGTGCGGCTGTGGCAGACCCGCGTGGTCAGCCGGAGCAAAACCGGAATTCTCCAGCGTTCCGAAATCTCCACCGCCCGGAGAGCGAAGTCGTAAGCCTCCTGCGAATCCGACGGCTCGAGCATCGGCACGCCGGCGGCCACGGCGTAATGGCGGTTGTCCTGCTCGTTCTGGCTGGATGCCATGCCGGGATCGTCCGCCGACACCACGATCAAGGCGCCCGTCACGCCCGTGTACGCCGCGGTGAACAACGGGTCGGCCGCGACGTTCAGGCCGACGTGTTTCATCGTGGCCATGGCCCGCGCCCCCGCGAACGCCACGCCCAGTGCCACTTCGAGGGCGACCTTCTCGTTGGGCGCCCATTGCGCCCGGCCGCCGATCTCCGAGAAACTCTCGAGGATTTCCGTGGACGGCGTGCCGGGATACCCCGTGCCCAGCGCCACGCCGGCGTGCAACGCCGCCAGCGCCACCGCTTCATCGCCGCTCAATAATACCCGCTTCGAATCGCTCATATCCAACAACATACCCCGGTTTGTAACAATTCCTGACCGTTTGATAAAAAACAACAGTAGCGCCGCACCGTCTACAGCGTCAATATCTCCTCTTGCGACAGCAACCGCAGGGTTTGTTTGGTCAGAATCTGGCGGGCAGCGGCAACGTCCTGGACCTCGATGAGCAACACGGCACGGTTGTTGGAAACGAAACCGGAAGAGTTCTCGACGTTGATCTTGTTGCGGGCAAGGCAGTCCGCGACGGTGTGCAGCCCGCCGGGTTTATCTTCCACTTCGATGGCCAGCACCTCGACGAGCGATGCCGTCCAGCCCTTCTGATGCAGGCTTTCGTAGGCGAGGTCGCACTTGTCCACCAGGAACTTGATGACGCCCAGCCTCTCGTTGGTGGCGATGGTCACCCAGCGGATGTTGACGCCCGCGTCGGCCAGCACCTGGGTAATGCGCCCCATCTGCCCCAGTTGGTTCTCGGCAAACACGGCGATGAGATTGACGGCGCTCATGGTGTGGTTTCCTTTCCGGTGCTAGAGCGACCGGTTGTCGATGACCCGTTTGGCCTTGCCTTCGCTGACCGGCAACGTGCCCGGTGGCACAAGATGCACTTTGGGTTTGGTCAAAATCTCCGCCCGCAACCGATCCACAATCTCAGATTGGAGGCGGGTCAGGTGTTCGACGTGGCCATCGAACCCGGCTTCGGCCAGTTCGACATTGATTGTCATTTCGTCCAGCCCTTCGAGCACGATCTGATAGTTTCGTCCCACGCTGGGCAGGCTCATCAACACGCGTTCAATCTGTTGCGGGTAGATGTTCACGCCGCGCACGATCAGCATGTCGTCGGAGCGGCCCGTCATGCGGTGGAGGCGCCGGTGAGTGCGGCCGCACGAACAGGGTCCGGGAATGATCGACGTGATGTCGCGTGTGCGGTACCGCAACAACGGCATCGCTTCCCGGCACAGGGCGGTCAGCACCAACTCCCCCGTTTGTCCGTCCGGCAGCGGTTCGCCGGTCCGCGGGTCAATAATCTCGATGAGGAAATTGTCTTCCCAAATGTGCATCCCGCACTTGTGTTCGCACTCGAAGGCGATGCCGGGACCGTTCATCTCCGACAGCCCGTAGGAATTATATACGTCGATCCCCAGCGCCTGTTCGATTTTGCGCCGCGTTTCCTCCGTGTACGATTCCGCGCCGACAAATGCCTTGCGCAACGCCAGGTCGCGGCGCGGATCGACGCCTTTCTTCTCCATGAAGTCGGCGAGGTACAGCGCGTAGCTCGGCGTAACGTGAATGACCGTCGTGCGGAAATCCTGCATCAATAGCAGTTGTTTCTCGGAGTTGCCCGGTCCGGCCGGAATCACCAGGCAACCGACTTTTTCCGCGCCGTAGTGCATGACCAATGCGCCGGTAAACAGGCCGTAGGTCATCATGTTTTGGAGCACGTCTCGATGGGTCACGCCGGTCATGACCAGGCAGCGCGCCATCAACTCGGCGGCGTTGTCCACGTCCCGGCGCGAGAAAAACAGCGCCTTCGGTTTGCCCGTGGTGCCGCTGGACGTGTGCAGCCGCAACACGTCCTCGGACGGGATGGCCAGCAAGCCGGTGGGATAGGTGTCCCGCAAGTCGGTGTTGGTGGTGAACGGCAGCCGCCGCAAGTCGGCCAGCGAACGGATGTCGCGCGGCTGGACGCCGCAATCAGCAAGTTTCCGCTGATAGAACGGCACCTTGCGGGCCACGCGGCGCACGATCGCCTGGAGGCGCTTCAACTGAAGCGCCTCCAGGGCGGCGCGTTCGATGGTTTCGGTTTTCTGATCCCAGTACGTCATTGTGTCGGGACGACTTTAGAAGGTGAACATCACTTCCGCACGCAGAAAAGTCATCAAATTGCGTTGCGCGTAATAATTGCCTTCCCAGATCCACTCACCCCACAGGTGAGCACTGACGTGGTCGTTGAATTTATGCTTCAACACGGCTTGCAGATAGTGACCGCGGAAATTGCCATCCTTGCTGAACTCTTCGGGGTTCGAGCTGCTGGTGCCGGTTATGTCGCGCGTCGGCGTGTCCTCGGGAGCAAACAGCGCGTTGTACATGAGGCTCGCGGTCAGACCCTTGATCGGGGTGCAAGTCCAGCTTGGTCCGAAACGGATCAGGTTGTTCATCTGGGCGATCTTGCCGCCGGTTTCCTCGATGTAAGAGTAGATGTAGAGTTCGCTCCAGCGGGGCCAGCGTCCCCAGAGGATATCGAACATCTCGTCGTGGCCGGTGGTCTTGGGATTGTCACCGGAAAGATACTCGCCGTTCAAGGCGAGTTGGCAATTGAACTGATCCTTGAACAGATAGGTGAGTTTGCCTTTGCCGGCATAGGCCTCAATGTCGCGGTCGGCGAAGGTTCCGAGGATGGTGTCCTGTTTGTTGCCGAGCTGGTAGGCGCCTTCGGCCGAATACTGCCAGTGCTCCTCTGGCGTGCCGGTGACCTTGCCGCCGAGCGTGTAGATGTTGGCGTTGTCGCCGTAGACCCTATCGGCGCCCAATCTCTCGAAGGTTTGCCGGTCATCCCGCTTGTAAATAAAGTAGCCGTCGAGCTGGGTGTTCTTGATCGAGGTGTTAGAAACATAAGCAACGACGCCCTGCTCGTTCTGCTCGGTCAGTTGGTAGTCGGTGCGGACATTGAGGTCAGGGTGCACATAACTGGAACTGCCGATGATCGGCAGCATACCGTCCGGTTTGGCGTTCTGGTAGATGTAGATCAGGTCGAACTTGGTCTTGATCCCCTTGGCCTCGCCGCTCAGACGGATACTGTCCAGAAAGAACGTCTTGGACCCATCGCCCGGGGTGCCGTCCGACACCAGCCACCAGTCGTAGTAATCACCCAGCATGATGTCCTGGCGCCCGGCGATGAGTGTCAGCGGCAGGTTGAACATGTTGTTCAACTTCATGTTCAGGTTGTCCACGATGCCATAGCGCCATTCCATCCCGCTATTCCCGGTGTCGGCTGTGGTAAAGGATGGCTTGATCGACAACCATGGTTCCGCCGTAACCCGACTGTTGAAGGTGACGTTCGTCACCGGAGTGAGGGAAGTCCAAACCCGTCCGCGATACCGGACGACGTCTTGTTCACTAATCGCACTGGCTGAGCTCAGACTGACGATGTTGTTGTAGTACTCGTTGCGGACGCGGATATCGCCGCCCCAAGATAGCCAGTCGGTGGGGTTCTTGATCTGTTTGACGATGTCATCAAACGTGCCGGGCTTCGCCGCCGCCGGCCCCGTGCTGGACGTGTCCGGCGCCTTTATTGCAGCCGTTGTTTGGGCCGGCGCGGTGGTCGCGACAAACGCGAACGCCAGCAAAGCCGCCGCTAACGGGAGTGTTGTGGTTCTCATCGCAGGTTCATCCTTTCGTTGGTTTGAAACTTTGCTTCAGGGTTCCGGGTTGGTTGATTACTTCCCTTTCACAGCGGGAAAACACTTCGCCAGATGTGCCCCGTCGGGCGGCGATGTGAGAAGGCTGACAACAGGCATTACCAGCAGCGGCACAAGCATCGCAATCGCGGCCGACACGGGAATGTGAGGCTTGCCCCAATAGCAGAACAAACCGACAGCCGTGCCGACTCCCGAAATCATGCCGGCATAGGCGCCGGCTTTGGTCGCGCGCCGCCAGAAAAGGCCGTACAGATACGGCGCCAGAAACGCACCGCTCAATGCGCCCCAGGCGATCACCATCAGGTTCACGATCACATCCACCCTGCTCAGCGCAATGAGAAGCGACAGGATCACGAACACGGCGCAGAGCGCGCGCAGCAGCAGCATGGTCTGCCTTTGCTTCTCATCGCGCTTGCCGAAGGCGCCGTAGATATCGATGGCGATGGCCGAACTGCTCACCAGCACCAGCGACGACAGGCTCGACATCGACGCCGAAAACACCATCAACAGGATGACCAGCACGAGCCATGACGGGACGTAGGTCGTGATGAAGAATGGCATCAGCAGGTCGAGGTTCGGCTTCTTGGTGGCGGCATCGACAATCGGCGCCAGGTCGGTCTTGGGGTTGGTGAAGAACAGATGCGTCAGCGCGCCGCTGTAGTAGGCGCCAAAGGACATGAACAGCGCAAAGATCGTGGCAATGAGCATGGCGCGTTTTACGTCCGCCTTGCTCCGGATGGAATAGAACTTCTGCACCATCTGCGGCAGCGCCCACGGGCCGAAGCTGGTGATCAACACGAGCGACCACAGCGTCACCCAGCCGGGGAAGGGAGGTCCCGTGGGCGGCGGCGGCGCGTGGAGGGCGGGCATGTATTTCGGATCCAGCAATGCGGCAAAGCTGGCCCCGAGTCCCCCCTTCATTCCCACCAGCAAAAAGACCATGATGGCAACACCCAGGAACTCGACGATGCCCCGGATAAAGTCGCTGACCGCGACGGCAAAATAGCCGCCCATGACGAGGTAAACGCCCGTCAATGCGGCAAGAAAGACGAGCGCCTGATTGTACTGTAGCCCGAGCGTTTTCTGGAAAAGATAACTCAGGCCCATGTACACCGATGCCGAATACGGTACCAGAAACACAAAGACCACAAGCGCACCCATGATCTGCAGCGGCATGCTCTGGTACCGCGCCCGGAGGAATTCGGGCATGGTCAGCGCTTTGAGCCGGACGGTCATGTCACGGGTGCGCCCGGCGAGGACGAACCACGCCAACAGCGTGCCGACGAACGTGTTGCCGAGCACGATCCACATCGTCTGGATGCCGAAACCCCAGCCCAGCCGGCCGGCGTAGCCGATGAAGAGCACTGCCGAGAAATAGGTGGTGCCATAAGCGAACGCGCTCATCCAGGGTCCGAGCGTGCGCCCCCCCAGAAAGAAGTCGCCGACGTTCTTGGTGCGTTTCATGCACCAATACCCAACGGCCAACATCGCCACGACATACAAAACGATCAGTGCGGAATAAATCAGTGGGTTCATGTTTTCTCTCTCTGGTCCGGTGCTGTCGCTTCGTCCTTAATCAGTTGCCATTCACACCGTGTTCGGGTCTTCAACCGACATTTCCCATATGACTTGGGCCCCGCGACCATCGCGGACCATTCATTCGGACGAGCACTCACCTGAAGTTTTGCGCTCGATATGCGTTCCATCGCCCAATTGACCGTGGTAATTGTATCCCTACGCCCAAACCGTGCCGTCCAATTTCAATGCGAGAGTGTGGGTCCCTTCGCTGGCAATTACGGCGATAGACGAAGCCGCGAAAGATGTGGCGGGTGCTGCCCGGCCGGATAATGCCACGGCCAGCAACAGAAGCCCAAAAAGTGACATCTGCCATGATGGTTAGGCCATTTCCGAGATTTGAACGCCTCCATTACGCGGTGCCTCGCATTCCGCTTTGCAACGAATTCCTAGCCTCGCGCAGACGGAACGCCATGTAGGGGCCAAGACGTGAGCCCCACAAACGGGGTAACATTTGGCTTATACGTCTGCGCAGTCGTGGAAGGCAAGATGTTTTTTGCGGGAAACCCTGACAACTCAGACGTCAGTCACATCATGTTGCCTGACCTTTTCCTCTGGCAGTTCGGGAACCTGCTGCTATTGACGCGGCTGGCACAATCTCATCGCTATGCAGGACGCGGTTCTTCTCGAGCGGGTACTCGATTCTCCGTAACCGGTCTACGTTGACGCTGCCGGTGATGTAGGCCGGCATTCGCTTCCAGGGCATGGGATGTTCTTCGCCGCGATACTGCCTGAGGAAACTCAGCAAGGACGAGTTTTTTGATCACACGGGGCCGGCCGCGACCAGCGCCCCGATTTTATGACGCGTTTGCTGCCGATACCAGAGGAAGTGCTCGATGTGAGCGGAGACGCAGATGTAATGGCCCGCCACGCGGGGATTTCGCCGCAGAAGACTGAAAAGGTGGTGCCAATACTTCCAGCGGGTCTTGCGTTTCACGCCCTGCCTCCAACACATCGTCAATAACGCGCGAATGTCGCTCCAACTGTGCTTGACCTTGATCCGTTCTGAGGGGTGCCAGCGTGGGAGACCCAACATCAAGAAGTGCCGGTATGTGCGGTCCATAAAGCGACACGGATCGTAAAGCTTCCACGTGGTTTCGACGTATTCGCTGGCGACTTCCTGGATTGGCCGGGTGGGAATGAAATTCATGAGCGTGTCCTGGTTCAGCCGCCCGTCTTCCCCGATTAGCCGACCTTCCCGCCGCAGCCGGTGCCACAACGCCGTGTGTGGCAGCGCTTGCAGCATGGAAAACAGCGTGGTCGGGATTGAGTTTCGCTCGACAAAATCGTAGATGCGTTCGCCCGTGCCGGGTTGTTCGCCGTCGAAACCGATGATGAATCCGCCCATGACACAGAGCCCGGCGCGTGTGATCTTTTCGACCGCTTCGTCAAGCGATCGGCGTGTGTTCTGAGTCTTGTGGGCCGCCGTAAGACTGGCCTGGTCGGGCGTCTCCACGCCGAGGAACACGCTGTTGAAGTTGCAAACGGACATCAGATCAAGGAGTTCCGGGTCGTCGGCCAAATCCACCGACGCCTCGGTTTGAAAGCAGAATGGATACCCATGCTGTTTCTGCGTGGTCATCGCACTGATTAATACGATTTCTGCCCAGTCCCATTCCGCCTCCGTCGCCGGACGCACGTTGCGATCGATCAGCTTGAATTCCCAGTCCTCGGGCAAGAGCGCGGCTACGGTGACCAGACTCAGCGGCGGCAGCGCCGACTTGCGTTTGATCAACGCCAGCGCCCGTTCGTAAGTCCACATGTTTTTAGGAAACTGCGGTGATACCAGCAGGGCACGCATGACTCACCTTACTCGGTTTGCAGACTAGGGCGCGCTCAAAATCGAGGCAATCGGATTATCGAACACCGGCTGCCATGGGTTCGGTGTTGCTTTCTATTGTTCAGTTTCTAAAATGCGATGGTGAGGGAGGAAGAAGGCGCATGTCGAGCCGGGTATTGTTAATCAGCAACAACTGCTGCGACCAGCCGTACCCGGTCTTTCCACTCGGATTGGCCCACCTCGACACGGCTCTGCGCCGCGCCGGCCACGCCACCCGCCTGCTGGATTGTCAGGTCCCGGATGAACCAATTGAAGACATTCTCGTTGAATTCCGGCCGGACGTCGTCGGGGTCTCACTGCGTAACGTAGATGATGTCCAACTCGTGAGCCGACAAACGTATTTCGGCGATGCCGTCAACGTTTGCCAGGCGGTCCGTCAAGTGTGGAACCGCCCGATCGTCCTCGGTGGTTCTGCATTTTCCATTTTCCCCGACCGGCTGCTTGCTTTGACGGGCGCCGACTACGGCATCCACGGCCCGGGCGAAGTCGCGTTCAAACGCCTGATCGCTGCACTTGCCGCGGGTGCCGATCCCGCCGGGATTCCCGGACTGGTGTACCGGCGCGGCGAACAAATTGTCATCAATCCGCGCGACACGAACGGCTCAACGTTTTTGGACCCGGCGGAACGCCCACCGCACTTGGTGGAATATTATCTCCGCCACAGTTCGATGTTGAACATCTCGACCCAACGCGGTTGCGGCCTGCCGTGTTGTTTCTGCACGTATCCGCTGATCGAAGGCCGCGAGAACCACCGCCGCCCGCCCGAAGCGGTCGCCGAAGAATTGGCGGCCATCCAACGGCAGGGAGCGAAGCATGTGTTCATTGTCGACGCGGTGTTCAATCTCACCAACGACCATGTCTCCGACATCTGCGACGCCATCCTCCGCCGCCGCGTTAATCTCACGTGGAGTTGCTTCCTTCGCCCGAAAAACCTGACCGCCGGGCTGATGACGCTGATGGCGCGGGCCGGGCTAACGCACATCGAGTTTGGCACGGACAGTTTCTGCGACGAAGTGCTCGCCGAGTACGGCAAGACGTTCACCTTTGCCGACATCCTCCACTCGTCCGAACTGGCCCGCGCCGCGCGCGTCCATTACAGCCACTTCGTCATCTGCGGCGGGCCGGGCGAGACGACGGAGACGTTGCGGACCGGCTTCGCCAACTCGCAGCGTCTGACCGGCACGGTCATCTTCGCTTTCGCGGGCATGCGCGTTTATCCCGGTACAGCGTTGTTCGTCCGCGCCCAACGCGAAGGGATGCTGTCCGCTGACACTGATCTGCTCGATCCGGTTTACTATATCTCGCCGTCGCTACGCGAAGAGGAACTGCTGCAACAACTGGCCGAATTCGGCGAGCGCGCCCCAAACTGGATCACCGGTCCCTTGCCGGCGAACTTCTCTCGCATTGCGGAGCGGCTGCGCCAACGTGGCATCGTCGGTCCGTTGTGGGAATATTTCGGGACGCTGTGGCGGATGCGTTGAGTCATGGAAATGAGTAACTCGGGCACCACCACCGTCGTCGTCACCGGAATCGGCGCTCTCACGCCGCTCGGCATGGACGTGATGAGCACCTGGCAACACCTCGTTGCGGGAGCCGAGGCGCAAGCTCCGATTACCCTCTTTGACGTCTCCGGTTGCCGCTGCCAGAGCGGCGCGCAGGCCGAGTTGCCCGATTTCGCTGAAGTCAACGCGCGCCGCCTGCGGCGATGGTCGCGGGCGACGCGGCTTGCAGTTCCGGCCTTCCGCGAGGCGTTGGCCACGGCAGGGTTGCTGGACGCCGACGGTCGCTCACGGTTCCCGCAGCTTACACTTTCGGTCAGCACCACCGGCGGCGCGATGGCGCTGGGGGAGCGTTACGTTCGTGGGTTGCTGGCGGGGCGACGGGGACCGGGGCGCGTCTTTGAGGTGGCGCACTACCAGGCGCACCGTCAAATCCTCGACCTGCAAGATCAGTTCGGCTTTCGCGGCCCCATCGCTATCATTGCCAATGCGTGTGCAAGTGGCGCCAACGCCATCGGTCATGGCGCCGACCTGATTCGCTCCGGCCGCGCTGAATTGGTAGTTACCGGCGGCTACGAACCGTTGACCGAGTTGATTTACGTCGGTTTCGATTGTCTGCAGGCGATGAGTGCCGACAAGTGCCGGCCGTTCGATACGGCGCGGACGGGTCTCATGCTCGGCGAGGCCGCAGCCTTTCTGGTGTTGGAATCGGAGCACCACGCCCGCGAACGCGGCGCGAACATTCTCGGTGTGGTCGCGGGCTACGGCCACAGCACGGACGTGCATCACCTGACCCAGCCCCATCCAGGGGGCGCGCCTTTGGTCGCCGCGATTCGGCGGGCACTCGATCAGGCGCAACTCACGCCGGGCGACATCGGTTACCTGAACGCCCACGGCACAGGCACATTGCTCAACGACGCCAGCGAGTGCGCAGCGTTCGCCGAGGTCTTCGGTAACAGCGCGCCACTACGGCTCAGTTCGACAAAAGCCGCCATCGGCCACACGCTCGGTGCGGCGGGGGCCGCAGAGGCGGTGTTTGCGCTGCAAGTCTTGCGCACGGGAGAACTGCCGCCGAACTTGAACGTCCGTCAAGCGGAGCCTGCAGTTGCGGCTCGGCTTGTGACCCGCGGCGAACGCGGTCACTCGCTGCAGGCGACAATCAGCGTGAATCTCGGTTTTGGCGGCTCCAACACAGCGTTGATCTTGACCCGGTACGAAGATTACGCGTCCAAGCGACCACCGGCCCATCGGCATAGCTCGGAAGGACGAAAGCCGCCGCCCATGGCGGTTTGCGGAGTCGGCATGGTGGTTCCCGAGCGCGAGCCGCGCGGGATGGCGAGTCTCGCCGGCCGCGAGTGGCCGGTACGGCGCGTGGACTTGAACCGACCGGAGTTGGCGCGCTGGCAGAACGAGCCGCGGTTACGTCGGGCCAGCGGGTTGACGGTCTTCATGCTGGCCGCCGCTCAACAGGCGGTGGGCGCCGCCGGTGGTGTGAATCCCGCGACGCTTGGCATTGTGGCCGCGTTCCATACCGGGGTGCTGGTGCCAACGGGCAGGTTTTATCAAGGCGTTGTGAAACACGGGCAGCGGTTCGCCAGTCCGAATGTCTTTCCAGAAACCGTTTTCAACTCACCGACGAGCCACCTTGCGGCCGTACTTGGCGTCGTGGGACCGAGCTACACGGTTGTTGCCGACGACACGGCGTGGGTCAGCGCGCTCAATGTTGCGGCTACCTGGTTGGCCAACGGGCTGGTCGAAAATGTGCTGGTCGTCAGCGGAGAGGAGTTGGATCCGATGGCGCTCGACGCCTATGCCGCCGTCCGCTGGCTGCGGCGTGGTGGAGCGTTTGTTCCCGCCGAAGGAGCGGGAGCGGTGGTGCTGCGGCGGGCGCGCGCCGGCGATCCGGTGCGGATTGTCGCGTTGGCCGAGGGTCTTACCCACCACAGCAAGGTCCAGGCGCGAGCGGCAGCGGAAGATTTGTTCGCGCAGTTCCCCGGTGTCCGTAATGTCTGCCGGACCGCCACGGGTACGTTGTGGGAGCACTTGGAAACCGAACTGCACGCTCGTCATGGCTTCGCGGCGCCGCTGGAGTGGACGGACTGCGGCGGAGCGTTTGTTGCGTCGGCGGCGTGGTACACGGCTTGGGGCGTGCGGCAGGTGCGTGCGACAAAACGAGATCTGCTCGTGCCCATTTGGGGTCACAGCGAGCAATTCTCAGCTTCGCTGTTGGCAGGGCCTTCGCTTTAAAGGTGGATCCCATGCTTGAACTTGTAGCGTTTTGCGAATTTCCAAAAGAATTCGATGGAGAACATGGTCAGGCTCGCAATTGCGATCACAAGAGAATGTTTTGAGTCAGCACGGGCAGAAATGACCGTCAAGTAAGCCTGAGAACGGGCCGGAGCTCTTCTTCAGCCAGCAGGACCACCTGATTCTCGACCCTCATCCTGCCCATGGCACCTGCAAGACCTGGTAGAATTTGTTCGGGCTGCCCCCAAACGGGTCGAACACCGTATTCGAGCCGCCGGTGCCTGCAATCTGACCTCCCAAGTTGGCCCAAACGTGCCTGTTGACATCCGCGGTGTAACTCGAATAACAGTTGTCTCACGTATCCCATGCGCGTGACCACTCTTGGGACTGGAGATGCATTCGGCGCGGCGGGCCAGTTTCATTCGGCTATCGTCATGCAGGCTGGCAACACCACGGCACTGATAGATTGCGGCCCGACCATCCTGCAAGCGTTGCATCGGTCGAAAATCGCCGCGGACGAAATCGATCTCATCTTGGTCACCCACCTGCATGGCGATCACATCGGCGGCGTGCCGATGTTGCTTCTGGATTACCAGTACCGCTCACGGCGAACCCGTCCGCTCGTGGTGATCGGCTCCGCATTGTGTGCCGAGCGACTCGAAGCGCTGACGAATCTAATGTACGGCGAACTGGCAAAGGATCGCCGCCGCTTCCCGGTCGTATACAAGATCATCCGCCCCGGCCGTCCGATTTCCATTCGCGGAATGCGCATCCACGCGTACCGCATGCAGCACACGGACCGGTTTCCCTGCCTCGGCTATCGCATCGAACACCGCCGCAACGCCGTGGCCTTCACCGGTGACACAACCTGGTGCGATTCCATTCCCGCGATGTCACGAGGCGCCAATCTGCTGTTGACCGAATGCACCGATTTTGACCAGCGTACGCCGGTACATTTGAGTTACACACAACTCCGGGAGCATCAGGCGGAGATCGGCGCGAAACGGATCGTGCTCACGCACGTCGGTGACGATCTGCTCAGGAACCGCGCCAGGGTTCGACTCCACATCGCCCGCGACGGTGAGCGTTTTGTCATCTGAGAGAACAGGCGGACATCAGAAGCGGATTTGCAGCGTCACGTTCGGGCCGGCACTAATAACTCTATAAGACAACGCATTCATGCTGGAGTTGTTGTTGGCAAACAGTGCGCTGGCGTTCAACGATGCATACTTGTTGATGCGCCAGATCAACGACGCCGAGAGCGTCTCGGTAACGTCGCTGCGGTTTTCGTTGAGGTAATCCTGCCACTGCGCCTGCCCAAGGAATTGCACGTACACATTCCGCATCAGGTCCAGACTCACCCCCAGGAAAAACGTGTTGTCGGCCCGGGTCAGAACGGCCGGGTCCGAAACCCGCCAGTCAAACTGATAACCGTAAAACGGCGCGATATGCTTTACAGATCCTCCCCACCAGGGCAACACATCATGGTAGTCGCAACGCAGGCCAATCCTCGTATCCACCATCTCGAAGATCCGCACGTCATCCGGCGTCGACGTGAGCCGCTCGTACGAGCCGTCGCCGTACAGGGTCCAAACCGATGAGGTCTGTTCTTCATGATGGGGAATCGCGGGTTTTACGAGGGTGTACGCCAGGTCCACGCCGGCTTGGTCGCCGTCAAAATCGAATGCGCCGTTGGAATCGTAACGATCGATGTAATGCTGGTAGTAAACCACGGTCTTCAGATCATCGAAAACCCTCGGCGCATAAGACGCCCCGAAAACCTGGTCGAGCACCATGTCCTCGACCGGTTTGTGAAACGTCAGCAAGATGTTGGAGTCGTAGAGGTACGACGTGTCGCTATAGGCCTGAAACGCGGTATACCGCAAACTCAACAAGGGGTGGAGCGGGCCCAACTCGTCCCGATATTCCTCCTCCTGCGGCTGCGACTCAGTGGATGGCGCGGGACCCAGATTACCAAACGCACGCTGGTCGGTCAGGAACAACTGCGGCTCTTGCGCAGGCGCCATCGACGCTGCGAAGAAAAGCGAACACCAGAAAAGTTTCACGCTGCCGCTTAGTCCGCGAGACCATGGATTTCCTTTAGCAGCTCTCACTTGATTGAACTCGGTGTCGGCTGGTTGGCTCCGGCGATGTTGTCGAACTCGTAAAGCAACAAGCCGTCCCGCGATCCCGAGTCGTTGTATGGCGGCGTTTGCATACCGGGAATCTCGGGAACGGGAAATTGGGCGGGCAGCGTCCCTTGTTGCGTGCCCCGGCCGGTCCAGTAGAAGGAAGTATGCACCATCCTCCCGCTTTTCAACTGCCTGAATTGCTTTTCAATGACGGCGTTGATGTCGTCCAGGCCCGGCCACGAGCGCTGGAACTTCGTTAAGATGGTGGCGTTCTCCGTGAGCGCCTTGACATCGAAATCGAACGGCGGACTGAGTGTCGACGCCCCCTCGCGTTGAAAAATTCCCCGGCCGGCACGCAAGGACGACGTTTGCTTCCCGTTTGGGAGCGACACGCTGGCCCGCGAGCCTTCCACCAGAAGAAACTTCGTCCAATGCTGGGTCGTACCTCCCTGGCGTCGCTCGATCTCCTCCACAACCACCGTGCAGCCTTCGACCGTGCCCACCACGGCGTGGGACACGACGCGGAGACCCCCCATGCCCTTCGGGATGAAAAACACGCTCAGACCACCGTGCGTCTGCACCTCGCGGCTCTCGGCGGCAAATGTGAAGGCGCTATGCGACCCCAGGCGGGTCAATGTCCCGTCCGGAAATTCCAACTCGGCCATGGAATTGCTGCCGGTCTTGACCACGTCCCGCCCCTGGACTACATCCTCCACCTTGGCGGCGTGTTCCGACCCGTCGGCGGCCTGATAGCTCACCTCGTTCTTGATCTCGCTGACGGTGGCGCTCTCCAAAGCAGTCGGAGATCCATTCGCCGCGGGCAGCAGCGGGAAGGTGATCAGGGCGCCAACCAAAAAAAACGAGCCTCGCCATCGATTCATGCAGTGGGTCTCGAGTCCTCAACCCCGTTGCTATTATAGCTGGGTTGCGGAGTCAACACTAAACCACCCGAAAGTCGTTTGACAATCACCGGGGCATTTGTTTTTTGCCGGAAACCACGTGGTGCGGTTTTCGGGAAGAAGCGGTGAACCGAGTTGGTGATCGACCCGCGCCATTTTCGCTGGCGCGATTCCTCTGGCGTTTGATCCCGTCGTTCGGTTACGATTCACTTTCGATGCCGGCGGTGTTTGATCGTCAAGGGTCGAGCTGGTTGCGGAATGGATTTGGAGAAGACTGGGAATTACGGAAAAGAGCGCCATGAAAACCCCTGTGCGATTCTGTTGCGGCGTACTACTGACCACCGCGTTGATTGTTTTCGACTCCGGGTCTGATCGTTCCAGCGCGCTCGCCACCACAATAATCACGGTGGTCAACACTGCTGACAGCGGCGCCGGGTCCCTGCGCCAGGCCATCATCGACGGCAACACCAGCTCTCCGCCCGTCACCATCAATTTCGCCATTCAGCCCTTCGATGGCACGGTGAAAACAATCGCTCCCCAGTCGACTTTGCCGACGATCTCGAACTCTTTCACCATCAATGGGTTCAGCCAGTCTGGTTCCAGCCTTGGCGAGAATCCGGGTACGCTGACGAACAACCCCGTGCTGCTGATCGCGTTGGATGGGAGCCTCCTCGGCGCAGGGGTCGCCACCGGGTTGACGTTTACTGTTGCCGGGTCGGTTCAAGGCCTGACCGTCCAGAACTTCAACGGGGTCGGCATGTCCGTCACGAACGGCGTGACGCTCTCGGAAAACGCGATTAGCAACAACCTCGTTGGTGTCGAATGCAGCGGCGACACCAATTCCTTTACCGGCAACGTCTTCGTTCTCAACAGTACGGCGATCCAGCTTCTGGGTTCCTTCAACACATTGACAGCAAATGTGGTCACGAACAATAACGGGGACGGGGTCGCCATCCTTGGCGGAAACAACAGCGTCATCGGCAGCCTGATATCGTCCAACAACGGCGTCGGGGTGGACCTCGCCGGCGGCACCAATAGCTTCGTGAGCACCATTATCTCGTCCAACAGCCAAGCCGGTGTGCTGATGGATGGCGACAACAACAACTTCTCCAACGACACCATATACGCCAACGGCGCAGACGGCGTGGATATCGGGGGGTCCAGTAACGACCTGGTCAACAGCACGATATCCGCCAATCTCCACGTCGGGGTGAACGTCGGCGCCTTCGCGGGAAGCACGAACAACAACAACATTCTCTCCAGCGTCACCCTGTCGGCCAATGGCACCGGCGGGTTGATTCTGGACGGCAGCACCAACCGTCTCGTCGCCAGCACAATATCCAGCAACACAGGCGACGGAGTGATTGTTTCCGGGACGGCCAACATCGTCGGCGCGGCCTCGGGCGCCGGTAACGTCATCATTCAGAATACGGGCAACGGGATCGCTGTCGCGGGCTCTAATGGGCCGAGCTTCTTCCCGGCCGACGCCAACGTCGTACAGGGGAACTTCATCGGAACGGATGCCACGGGCACGAACAATTTGGGCAACAGCCAATCGGGCGTTCTGATCGACGGGACCCTCGCGGAGGCCTCGACCAATCTGATCGGAGGAACATCGTCCGGTGAGGGCAACATCATCGCGTTCAATGGCAGCAACGGCGTGACCGTGGTCAGCAACGCCGTTGACAACGCGATCTTTGGGAATTCGATTTTCTCCAACGCCGTGCTGGGCATCGACCTGGGCGCCGATGGCGTCACTTCAAACCATGCCTTCGGCGTCTTCCCCTCGGGTCCGAACAATTTCCAGAACTTCCCCGTGCTCACCTCCGCCGTTTGCTCCAACAGCGGCGTGCTGATCCAAGGCTCCATCGCCAATTCCGGCAGCGCCACGACCGCGCATCTCGAGTTCTTTGCCAACGTCAACTGTGATCCGTCCGGCTTTGGGCAAGGCCAGGTATTCCTTGGGTCCGCCGATGTCACCTCCGACCTGAGTGGTGGGGCCTCATTCAGCGCCGCCTTTACAAACTCCGATCTCGTGGGCGAGTTCATCACAGCCACGGCCAGCGACAGCAGTTCCAACACCTCCGAGTTTTCCGAGTGCGTCCCGGTCGTTGCCAATCAACCGCCGACCATCTCGCAGTGCGCCACCTCGATCGTTGCTTCGGCCAATACCAATTGCGAGGCCGTCGTGCCGGATTTCACCGGCGCGGTGGTCGCAACCGACAATTGCACGCCCTCCAACGATCTGGTCATCACCCAGTCACCCACCAATGGAACCATCGCGTTTGCGGGGACGAACACGGTGACGATCACCGTCGCGGACCAGGCGGGCAACACCACCAACTGCACGACCAGCTTCATCGTCGCGGATACCATGCTGCCGCAGATCACCTGCCAGTCCAACATCACCAACAACGTGAGCATATCGCAGTCATCGGCGGTGGTGACATTTTCCACGCCGACGGCCGTCGATAATTGCTCGGTTACAGCGACCGTTACCTGCGTGCCGGCCTCGGGCTCGATCTTCCCGCTGGGAACAACACCGGTGGTCTGCACCGCCGTCGACCCCGCCGGGAACACCACCTCGTGCACGTTTAGCGTCACGGTCACGGCCCCACAGCAGGTCATTGTGGACATCGCCCCGGGTTTCTGCCCGGTCGTGGTCAACACCAATGCCGGTGGCGTGATCCAGGTGGCCATCGTGGGAACCGAGTCGATGCACGTAACCAACATCGTCCCCGCCAGCGTGACGTTGAACGGCGTGTTGGCGAACACCAACTCCGTGATTGAAGACGTGGCGGCTCCGTTCGTGTACACGCGCGGTTGCCCCAAGAAAAAGAAGGATGGAATTCCGGATCTGGTTGTCGAGTTCAACGTGAATGATCTGATCGCCAGCTTGGGAACCGTCAAGAATGGCAAGGTCCGGGTACTGACCGTGAACGGGACTTTCGTTGATGGAAGCACGTTCGAGGGCCAGGACAAAATCAAGATCAGCACGAAGAAATCCCATCTTCCCAAGGGACTGAAAAACCCGTTTTGACGCATTGACGCAGTCCGAGACCGATCAACACCGGACAGAGACCGTGAGATGAGGCACCCGCGAGGTCGCGGTGCGGGATCGGAAATTCACCTGCCTGAATCCACCGGATTATTCCTGCGAAGCCGGTTCCTGCCATACCTGCCACCACCGATCTCCCCCTGGACGCGTAGCAGTACGTGAACGTCTGCGCTTGCGGGGAACCTGTTGGAGCATTACAAGTACCTGGGTTGTATCATGGGAACCGACGGATTTAGCATCGCGGAAGCGCGCTTCCTGGCACCGGACGTCAAATTGTTCCGTATCGTGGCTCCGCGCATTGCGCGAAAACAGCAGCCCGGGCAGTTCGTCATCGTTCGCATTCACGAGCACGGCGAACGCATCCCGTTGACCGTCGCGGAGTCCAATCCGACGGACGGCACGATTACGCTCATCGTCCAAGGCATTGGCAAGACGACCAAGTTGCTGAACCGATTCGACGCGGGCGATATCATCCCTGACGTGGTCGGGCCGCTCGGTCGCCCGTCGGACATTCGTTTATTCGGGACGGTGGTGGTCATCGGCGGCGGCGTGGGGACCGCGATCGCCTATCCGACCGCCAAGGCGCTTCGAGGGGCCGGCAACCACGTCATCACCGTCCTCGGCGCCCGCACCAAAGACCTCCTCGTCCTGGAGAACGAGGCTCGTGCCATCAGCGACGAGGTGTTTGTGACCACGGACGACGGCAGCTACGGCGAGAAAGGGTTGGTCACGGACAAGCTGAAGGCGTTGATCGCCGGCGAGAGGAAGATCGATCTGGTGCTGGCCATTGGCCCGATCCCGATGATGCGCGCCGTCGCCGAGACGACTCGTCCACACGGTATCAAAACGCTCGTCAGCCTCAACCCGATCATGGTGGACGGCACCGGCATGTGCGGCGGTTGTCGCGTGCAGGTGGCGGGCCGCAGCCAGTTTGCCTGCGTGGACGGCCCGGAATTCGATGCGCACGAGGTGGACTTCGACGGCCTGGCCAAACGCAACGCCATGTACCGCGAAGCCGAGCGCCAGGCGCTGGAGCGGTTTGTCAGCGACCCGAAACCTGACCTGGATCTGATACGCCACCGATGCAAACTCGAGGATGTCACGCCGCGTTGACTTTGTTATGGCCAACCCCCTGACACCCAAAGATCGGACCAAGATTCCCCGCCAGAAAATGCCCGAGCAGGAACCGGAGCATCGACGGCAGAATTTTGCGGAGGTCAACCTTGGCCTCAATTTTCATCTGGCCACGCAAGAGGCGATGCGCTGCCTCGAATGCGCCCACCCGAAGTGCGTCGACGGCTGCCCCGTCGGCGTAAAGGTCAAGGACTTCATCGCGTTGGTGCTCGCGGGCGATTATCTCGCGGCGGCCGCCAAGATTCGCGAGGACGACATTCTGCCCGCGATCACCGGCCGGGTCTGCCCGCAAGAAGACCAGTGCGAAGGCACGTGCATCATGAACAAGAAGTTCGGGGCGGTGGGCATCGGGTATCTCGAGAGGTTCGTGGCGGATTACGAACGCGAGACCGGCCAGATCGGCCTGCCACCCATCGCGCCGCCCACGGGTAAGAAAGTCGCCATTGTCGGCAGCGGCCCGGCGGGCTTGAGCGCGGCGGGCGATCTTATCCAGAAAGGGCATCAGGTCACGGTATTTGAAGCGCTGCACGAGATCGGCGGCGTGCTGATCTACGGCATTCCCGAGTTTCGGCTTCCGAAAGAGATCGTGCGACAGGAAGTCGAGAACATGAAGCGGATGGGCGTCGAATTTCAGACCAACATCGTCGTCGGCAAAACGGTCACGGTGGACGAACTGCTTGGCGAAGAGGGCTACCACGCGGTGCTCGTCGCCACCGGCGCGGGATTGCCGCAGTTCCTCGGCGTGCCCGGCGAAAACCTGTGCGGGGTCTATTCGGCCAATGAGTTCCTGACGCGCGTCAACCTGATGAAGGCCTACAAATTCCCCGAGTACGATGAGCCGATATACGATTGCCGCGGCAGGAACGTGGCCGTGGTCGGCGGCGGCAACACGGCGATGGACGCCATCCGCAGCGCGTTGCGGCTCGGCGCGAAGAACGCCTACGTCATTTATCGCCGTTCCGAAGCCGAAATGCCGGCCCGCGCCGAGGAAGTCAAGCACGCCCGGGAAGAAGGCATCCAGTTTCTGTTGCTGAACAATCCCGTCGAATTCCTCGGCAACGACAAGGGCTGGCTGCGAGCTGCGCGGTGCATCAAGATGGAGCTTGGCCTCGCCGACGAGTCCGGCCGTCGTCGGCCCGTGCCGATTCGAGGTTCGGAATACGAGTTGCCGCTGGACGTGGTGATCATCGCCGTCGGCACCAGCAGCAACCCGCTCGTGCAATCCACCACACCCGATCTCAAGACGCGCAAGGGAGGCTATATCGAAGCCGACCCCGAAACGCTCAAAACCTCAAAGGTGGGCGTGTTCGGCGCGGGCGACATTGTCACCGGCGCCGCCACCGTGATCCTGGCCATGGGCGCCGGCCGCAAGGCCGCAGCCGCGATTGATGAGTATCTCCGCACCGGCGTGTGGTAGGGGCTGGATTCGAAAGGGAAGCCCGTTGACGAATCACTCGCCGCGACGGCTTCACCTGCTGACGCTGGATACCGTCGGCTCGGACGTTTGAGGCTGCGCTGTTGATCGATCGCGCGCACCTGTCGGTCGCGCCGTCCGATCCCCATCGACTCCTCGCAGCTTGACGCGCGGGTGAATTCCGGCGACAAATACCGAGTGGCGTTCTCGAAGGTCACAGAACATTCTCGGTTTTACGGAGGCATTGGCCATGATGAATTTGGAATCCAGCGTGCACGCATTCGCCTGCGAGGGGTTTGTCCACCAGTTCGGCAAACCGGCCGTCGCGGTCAAGGACGATCCGGAATGGCGCAAGGTGCGCGACACCGGCACCCGCCTCTGGCTCGATACCGGCGACATCGACGAAGCCGGCAAGTTGTGGAACTCTTCGTTCGATGCGTTGACGACCAACAACACCCTGCTCAATAAGGAAATCCAAAAAGGCATCTACGACGATCTCGTCGCGAAAGCCGCCCGCGTTGTTCTCGATGCCGCGCCCGGGATCGGCGAACAGGATCTCATCCTCGAAATCGCGTTCATCCTCAACGCCCATCACGCCCTGCGCCTCGTCGACCGGTTCGACGCCAACGTCAGCGTCGAATTGCACACCGATCTGGCCGCCGACGTCGAACGCACAATCGCCTACGGCAAACGCTACTTCGCGATTTGTCCCGAACGCTTCTACGTCAAGGTGCCGCTGACACCCGCCGGTTATCTGAGCGCGCGCAAGCTGGCGCAGGCCGGCGTCCCGCTCAATTTCACGCTCGGATTCTCCGCTCGACATAACTACGTCGCGTCGTTGCTGACCAAGCCCGACTTTGTAAACGTGTTCCTCGGCCGCCTGAACTCTGTCGTGGCCGACAACAAGCTGGGCGACGGCCGCAATGTCGGCGAGAAGGCCACGCTGGCCACGCAACGCGCATTGCTCGACTTGCGCAAATCGGGCCGCACGAAAACAAAACTCATCGCCGCCAGTATCCGCTCCGGCCCGCAAATTGCCGATCTCGCCGGGGTTGACGTCCACACGATACCGACCAAGGCTGCCGCCGAATACCGCGCCAACCCGCGCGCGAAGGTCACCTCCCAGGTCGCCAACGACCCCGATGTGCCACTGGCGCCCGGGGTCACGCTCGCACAGTTCAACGGGGAAACACTCTGGACCGTCCCGCAGAAGTTCAAGGATGCGGTCGAAGACCTGCTTCGCAAGAACCTTGACACCCTCAAACCCGGCGATCTCCAGACACATTTCGAGAAAGCCGGATTCGGCGATTTCCTGCCGCGTTGGTCCGCCGCCGATATTCAGACCGCGATCAAGGACGGCAAGATCCCCGTGTATGCGACCTGGAAGGACCGACTCGCCTCCGGCAAAGTCGGACTCGACGCCCTCATGAACCTCAGCGCGCTCTACTCCTTCGCCACCGACCAAAAAGCCCTCGACGACCGCATCCGCTCCCTGCTTAGGAAGGCGAAGATCCTGTCCTGAATTGTTGTGGGCCGCGTGCCCTCACGCGGCGTGTGCGCCCTGGCGTCGCGCCGGATTGGGAACTGATTGTGCGCCAGGGGCTATACATTTTCAAACGTCAGCACGCGGATCTTCTTCTCGCGCAGCTTCAGCACCAACTCCGCAAGATGATCGTGCCCGCGCGTTTCGAGAACCCAATCGATCTCCACGCCCCCGGGCTCGACCCGGCCAAACGCGCGATTGTGGTGCACGTCCTTCACGCTGGCGCCGGCATCGGCAATAATGCGCGCGATGGCCGCGAGTTGCCCCGGCTTGTCGCTGACAAACGTCCGCAGCCACGCCAGCCGCCCGTCTTTCACCAACCCGCGCTCGATGATATTGGCCATCATGTTCACATCGATATTGCCGCCGCACAGCGGCAGCACAACGGTCTTCCCGCGCAAATCCGCCTTGCCTGTGAACATGGCCGCCAGAGGCGCCGCGCCGGCGCCTTCGACAACGGTTTTCTCCACCTCCAGCAACACCAGGATCGCCTTCGCAATCTCGTCTTCCGTGACCGTCAGCATTTGGTCGATCACCTTCGCCGCAATCTCCAGCGCGTTCCCGCCGACACAATTCACCGCCAGGCCGTCGGCGATCGTCGGCGATGCCTCAATCGTCACGGGCTTGTGCGCCCGCAACGCCGCCGCCATGGATGCGTACCGTTCCGGCTCGACGCCGATGATCTTCGCCTGTGGCCGCAACGCCTTCACCGCCGTCCCTACGCCGGCAATCAATCCGCCGCCACCCACGGGCACAATCACCGCATCCACATCGGGCACCGCCTCGACGATTTCCAGCCCGAGCGTTCCTTGTCCCTCGATCACCACAGGGTCGTCAAACCCGTGCACGAACACCTGCCCCTTCTCCTTTTCAATCTCGCGCGCCTTCGTCAATGCATCCGCGTAGTAATCGCCATACAGCACAACGATCGCGCCCAACCGGCGGACGTTCGATTGCTTGATGAGCGGCGCGCCCTTCGGCATCACGATGGTCGCGGGAATCCCGAGCTTCTTCGCTTGGTACGCAACCCCCAGCCCGTGGTTGCCCGCGCTCGGGGTCACAACCCCGCGCTTCTTCTCGTCAGCCGTAAGCTGCAAGAGCTTATTGGCCGCGCCACGCTCCTTGAACGAGCCCGTCGCCTGCTGGTTGTCGAGTTTCACAAACACGCGCGCGCCGACCATCTCACTCAGGCCGACCGACAGTTCGCATGGCGTCCGCGCAATGAATTTACCGATTCGCTCCCGCGCCCGCTGGATCGATTGGAGAGAAATCTTCGCCGTCATGCGCATGAGTGTAATGGAAGGCAACGAAGCTGACAACGCTCCGCCACTGCCTTTTGGTTTGACTCACCGCCATGATTCGTTACTCTGCTTTGGGGTCGTGAGAGTTTGTTCTGCGGAGACTTGAGGATAATGTCGAAACTTTCTATCACCGATTTGAAAGATTTCCGCAACCAGCGCGCGCTGGTGCGCGTGGATTACAACGTCCCGCTCGACGAGACCGGCGCGATTACCGACGACAAGCGCATCAGGGCCACCGTGCCGACCCTCGATTATCTGGTCAAAGGTGGCGCCAAGGTCATCCTGTGCTCCCATCTGGGCCGCCCGAAGGGCAAGCGCGACCCGAAACAGAGTCTGCGGCCCGTCGCCGAACGCCTCGCGGAAATACTCGGCCGACCTGTCGCGTTCGTCGATGACTCCATCGGTGAAAAGGTCGACCAAACCATCGGCATCATGCAGCCCGGAGACGTCCTGTTGCTCGAAAACCTCCGCTTTTATGCCGCGGAAGAGAAGAACGATCCCGCATTCGCTGAGAAACTTGCCAAAAACGCCGATTTGTACGTGAATGACGCCTTTGGCTCCGCCCATCGCGCACATGCTTCGACCGAAGGCGTGGCGCAGATCATCAAGAAACGCGGCGGCAAATGCGCCGCCGGCTTCCTGATGGAAAAAGAATTGAAGTATTTGGGTGGGGCACTCAGTTCCCCCGCTCGACCGTTTGTTTGCATCCTCGGCGGAGCCAAGGTTTCCGACAAGATTGCCGTCATCGAGAATCTGCTCACACGGGCCGATGCAATTCTCATCGGCGGCGCAATGGCTTACACATTTCTGAAAACCCAGGGATTCGGGGTGGGAAAATCCCTCGTGGAGAATGACAAGCTCGATCTGGCCAAGTCGTTGCTGGAAAAGGCAAAAGGAAAGAAGTTTCTATTGCCAAGCGACCATCTGCAAGCAACCAAACCAGAAGCCGGCGCGACGACCCGCATCACCGATGGTCCCAGCATCGAAGATGGTTGGTATGGCGTGGATATCGGGCCGCAAACAATCGCGCGATACAACAAGGAGATAGCAGGGGCAAGAACCATCGTGTGGAACGGGCCGATGGGCATCTTCGAGGTTCCGGAATTCTCCAAGGGTACGTTCGAGGTGGCGAAAGCCGTGGCTGCCAACAAGGCCGCGATCTCAATCATTGGTGGCGGTGACAGCGCGAAGGCGGTGAAGCAGGCCGGCGTCGACAAGCAGGTCACGTTCGTCAGCACAGGCGGCGGTGCATCACTCGAGTTCCTGGAAGGAAAGGAGTTGCCGGGCGTCGCCGCGCTCAGCGACAAGTGAACATGAATTCCAATCGCAAACCAATCATCGCTGGAAACTGGAAGATGTACAAAACGGCGGCCGACGCGCTGGCGTTGGTTTCCGAATTGAAGAAGGAGCTCGTTGGCGTGAAGGACGCCGATGTCGAAGTTGTTGTCTGTCCGCCATTTACGGCTCTGTATGTTGTGGCGACCATGCTTCAAGGCGAGAGCATCAAGCTCGGCGCGCAGAACGTCCACTGGGAAAAAGAAGGCGCGTTCACTGGCGAGATTGCGGGTCCGATGTTGAAGGAATCGGGCGTCCAATACGCCATTGTCGGCCACAGCGAGCGCCGTCAGTACTTCGGCGAAACGAACGAGGGTGTCAATAAGCGCGCCAGAGCCGCCCTGGCCAATGGCATCCGCCCCATCGTTTGCGTCGGTGAAACCCTTGCCCAACGCGAGGCCGGCCATACGGAAATCGTTGTGCGCGACCATGTAGCGGGCGCGCTTGCAGGTTTCACCAAAGATGCTATGCTCGACACGGTCATCGCGTATGAGCCCGTGTGGGCCATCGGGACCGGCAAGACGGCCACGCCCGCACAGGCGCAAGAAGTGCACGCGTTCATCCGCGAGTTGCTCGCGGCGATGTATGATTCGACGGTGGCCGACAAGGTTCGCATTCAATACGGTGGCAGCGTGAAACCGGCGAATGCGAAAGAGTTGCTCGGTCAGCACGACATTGATGGCGCGCTGGTCGGTGGCGCGAGTCTGGAAGCGAAGGGTTTCGCGGGCATTGTGAAGGCGGCGTTGTAGAGAAGCAATCGCACGGAAGGAATCGAGGTAATTGAGATGAGCATTCTGATCGGGCTTTTGACAGCGGTCCACGTATTGGTCGCGCTGTTTGTGATTTTGTTGGTGCTGATGCAAAAATCTTCGGACCAGGGCGTTGGCGCGGCGTTCGGCGGCGGCATGACCGAAACGGTGTTCGGCGCGGGCACGACCACCGCGTTGGTGCGCATGACGATCTGGTGCGCCGGCCTGCTATTGATTACGACGTTAGCCCTGGCCGTGCTGCATTCGCACCGGACGAAAACGGGCGGCTCATTGATGCGCCGCACGCTGGCAACGATGCCTGCCGCGCCCACAAGCCCGGCGTCCGAACAGCCCGCATTCCCGTTCGCGTCTCAGCCGCCTGCACCCGCTACGCCCAACACCGGGACGACAACACCGTCAACCGTCGCCCCGGCCCCGTCGGCTCCGTCCCAGCAGGCACCCGCAACTTCGCAACCCAACTCAGCGCCCAAGAGCCCGTAACCGTTCCCCAAGCGGCATGATGCCCTCGTCGCGATTGCTCGCCCTCCTTAGCGCAGGAGCGATTATCGCGACAGCGATTTCCTGTGGCCCGGTTTTTACATCCGATTCGGCGGACAAGGGGAATACGCTCTGCCGTGTCGGCGGCGATTTCAAGGGATTCGACCCCGTTGACGCCGTCGATGTCGAGTCCGCCAGGGAGGTCTCTTACGTTTACGAAGGTTTGTTGGAATATGCCTATTTGGATCGCCCCTATCACCCAATTCCGCGCCTTACCCAGGGAATGCCGGACATTTCCTCGGATGGACTCACTTACACCTTCAAAATAAAGCCCGGCGTTCGCTTCATTGATGATCCCTGTTTTCCCGGCGGCAAAGGCCGTGAAGTCGTCGCGGCCGACTTCGTGTATTCCTTCAAGCGCGTCCTCGATCCGCATCTCGAATCGCAAGGCGATTGGATTTTTGCCGGCCATGTCTTGGGAGCAGACGATTGGGTGAAAGAAATCGGCGCGATTAACGGCCCGGTCGATTACTCCGTGCCTTTACCCGGTTTTCAAGCCACGGATAAATACACGCTGCAAATTCAGCTGGCCAAGCCCTACCCGCAGCTCCTGTACGTCCTGACGATGTGCTATGCGTTTGTGGTGCCGCACGAGGCGGTCGAGTTCTACGGCCAGCAGTTCCGCCGGCATCCGGTCGGCACCGGGCCGTTTCGGCTGAAGAGTTGGCGGCCCAATTATCGCCTCGAATACGAACGCAACCCGACATTTAACGGCCAAACCTACCCCAGCACGGGCGAGCCGGGCGACCGCGCCGCCGGATTGCTCGATGACGCTGGCAAACCATTGCCGCTCGTCGATCGCATTGTCGAGTACGATATCCGCGAGTTCTACACGGTCTGGCAGATGTTTCTGGGAGGACGCATCTTCAGTTCCGGCCTTAGCAAGGACTATTTCGAAAAGGCAATCGCTCCTGATCTCTCGCTCTCACCCGATTTGGTGAGACGCGGCATCCGTCTCTATAAAGTGCCCGAGCCGAGCACGGACTACATTGGCTTCAACATGCTGGATTCGGCAGTTGGGGTCTCGACGGACCCGGTCATCAATGAACGTCACCGGAAGCTGCGGCAGGCATTTGCCTCAGCTATTGATGTGAAGAAATACGTGGAGGTCATTTTCAACAACCGCTATATGCCTGCCAATTCGTTTATCCCGCCCGGCGTTGCCGGGCATACGGACAAACCGTATGCCTACGAGTTCAATCTCGAGCGCGCCAAACAGTTGATCGCCGAAGCCGGATTCCCAGGTGGCCGCGACGAGCATGGAAACGCCTTGCGGCTGACAATGATCCTGCCGGGTGCAGGAAGCACCGGCGCGCGGCAGGAGGCGGACTTTTACGAAGAGGCATTGCGCGCCATCGGCGTCGAGCTCATCGTTCAGCAACTAAGTTTCGCGGAATATCTGCGGCGCGAACACGACGGCGAGACGCAAGTCTTCTGGGGCGCTTGGATCATCGATTATCCCGATGCGCAGAACTTCCTGCAACTGTTCTACGGCCCGAACAAGTGTCCCGGCATCAACGCCTGCAATTATCAGAACCCGGCCTTTGACCGCCAGTACGAACGCATCCTCACCATGGCCGATTCACCCGAGCGCACGGCTTTGTACGAACAGATGGCCGACATGACCACCACCGACTGCGTCTGGGCGCTGCTGGATTATCGACTGGAATACGGACTCTACCAACCCTGGTTTCAAAATTACAAACCCCACGGGTTTCCCTACCCAAACGGCAAGTACTACAAAGTGCTGCCGCATTGACCCATGTCTGCCTACGTCATACGCCGACTGCTCTCGGTCGTCCCGATCACGATCGGCGTGATGTTGATCACGTTCTTTGTCTTTCGCGTCGTCGGTGGAAATCCCGCTTACCGCATCGCGGGCAAAAATGCCACGCCGGCGCGTATCGCCCAGATCAGCCATGAGCGTGGCTACGATAAACCGTTGTTCCTGAATTTCCGCCAGTTCCCAACCCAACTCCTCGATGCGCAATTCCCACAACTCTGCTCAAACCTTCTGCGCCTCGATTTCGGCCGATCGTTCGTCACGAAGCAACGAGTGAGCACCATGTTGCGCGAAGGCGTGGGGCCGTCGCTCTGCGTGACGACGCCGCTGTTTTTTATCGAGTTGTTTCTCGGTGTCGGACTGGCTCTGCTGGCTGCCTATTACCGCAACACGTGGATCGACCGCAGCCTGGTGCTGTTGTCCGTCATGGGCATGAGTATCAGCTCGCTGGTGTACATCATGCTCGCGCAGTACTGGCTGGCCAGCGTGTGGCGTTTGTTTCCAGTCTGGGGCTTCGAGAGCCCGCGTTACCTGATCTTGCCGGTGTTGGTCGGTGTGATTGCCGGCGTCGGTGGCGAACTGCGGTTCTATCGCACGGTCATGCTCGATGAAATGTATCAGGACTACGTCCGCACCGCGCGCGCCAAAGGCGTCTCTTCCCGCGGCATTCTCTTCCACCACGTCCTTCGCAATGCGCTCATTCCCATCCTCACCAACGTCATCATCGCGATCCCCTTTCTCTATACGGGCGCCCTGCTGCTGGAGAATTTCTTCGGCATTCCCGGCTTGGGCCGTTTGACGGTTATGGCCCTCTTTAATTTTGATGACGATGTCGTCTTCGCTACGACGTTCATCGGGTCGATCATGTTCGTGCTGTTCAATGCCCTGACCGACATCGCCTACACGTGGGCCGACCCGAGGATTCGACTCAAATGAGCACGGCCCCCGAGCAACCCCAAACGGTCACGGCTTCCGCCTCACCGGAGGGATTGTGGACCATCGCGTGGCGCCAGTTGCGCCGCAACCGGCTGGCCATGATTTGCCTGACCATCCTGTGTGTCTATACCGCCACCTGGGTCTATGCCGAAGGCGTCTACTGGTCCGCCAAGATTCGCGGCGCCGTCCCCGATTACAAGATCTCGCACTACGAAAATCGCAACCAGCCGCCCAGCTTGCCGCATCCACTTGGCACCAATTTCGCCGGCCGCGACAACCTCAAGCAGTTGATTCAAGGCACCCGCATCGCCTTCGAGCTCGGCCTGCTTACGTCGTTGATCGTAATTCCACTCGGCTTCGCCCTGGGCGCGTTGGCTGGGTATTTTGGCGGCAAACTGGATAGCGTGATCGTCTACCTCTACTCCGTCGTCGCCTCCGTGCCGGACATTCTCCTGATCATGTCCATTACCTACGTTACCCGCGCCGCCGTGGAACGCAGCGCGGCCATGCAATCCGTCACCCGCTACATCGACGCTGGTCTACTGTCAATTTGCGTCGGCATGGGATTCACCGGCTGGGTCGGCTTGTGCCGCATCATTCGCGGCGAATACTTCAAACATCGGGAACGCCAATACGTCCTCGCGGCGCGCGCGCTCGGCGCCAGCAACGCCTCGATCATATTCCGTCACATCATGCCGAACGTCTCCCACCTCGTGATCATCAATTTCTCACTGCGATTCCCAGGTCTCATTCTCACCGAGGTCGTCCTCAGCTACCTTGGCATCGGCATCGCCGCTGAACCCAGTTGGGGCACGATCATCAACGACGCCAAGCAGCGCCTCTGGCTCGGCAATTGGTGGGAACTCGCCGGCGCCACCATCGCGATGTTCTTCCTCGTTCTCGCGCTCAATCTCTTCGGCGACGCCCTGCGAGATGCTCTTGATCCGAAGCTCCGAATTGCGGAGGGTAAGACCGCATGACCACCAACGCGCCCTTGCTGGATGTCCGCGATCTTCGCGTGAGCTTCTTCACCGATGAAGGTGAAGTGCATGCGGTCGACGGCGTGAGTTTTACGATTCAGCGCGGGGAGACGCTCGCGCTGGTCGGCGAAAGCGGTTGCGGGAAAAGTGTCACAGCGCTTTCGCTTGCCAAGCTCGTCGCAACACCACCGGGCGTTTACAAGGGCGGCGAGATTCTTCTCGAAGGCGAAGACGTCCTGAAAATGGACAAGGAGACGTTGCGGTCCATCCGCGGCGCGAAGATTTCCTACGTTTTTCAGGAGCCGGCCACGTCGTTGAATCCAGTCTTCCGCGTCGGCTATCAAATTAAAGAGGTGCTCCAACTGCACCGGCCGCAAGACGCCAACGACACTGAAGTCGCGCGCCTGCTCAAGCTCGTGAACATTTCCGATCCTGAACGTCGGATGCGCGATTATCCGCACCAGCTCAGCGGCGGCATGCAACAGCGTATGATGATCGCGATGGCGCTGGCCTGCAATCCCGCGCTGCTGGTCGCGGACGAACCGACGACGGCCCTTGATGTGACGATTCAGGCGCAGATCCTCGATCTGTTGAAGGACCTCAAGAAGAAACTCGGCATGAGCATTCTGCTGATCACGCATAACCTCGGCATCGTCGGCGATCTCGCCGACAACGTCGCCGTCATGTACGCCGGACGCATCGTCGAGTACTCCCCGGCGACCGCGCTCCTGAAGAGACCGCTGCATCCGTACACGATCGCCCTGATGCGCTCAATTCCACTGCTCGGCGCGCACGCCGAACGGCTCCAGGCGATTCCCGGTTCCGTGCCCAATCCCGCGCGCCTGCCGTCGGGCTGCAAGTTTGCCGCGCGTTGCGACCGTGCCCAAGACGACTGCACGCAGGATCCCGAGCCGTCCCTGGCGGAAGCGAATGGCAACACGCGCCATGTCCGCTGCCCGTACTGGGACAAACCCGATTTGAAGAGAGCCATCCCGTGAGCCTTCTCGAAATCAAAGATCTCAAAACGCATTTCCCGATCCGTGCCGGCGTACTGCAACGTCCCGTCGGCTGGGTGCGCGCGGTCGATGGCGTGAGTTTCGCCATTAACGAGGGCGAAACGGTCGGCCTCGTCGGCGAAAGCGGCTGCGGCAAAACCACGCTCGGCCGAACCATCTTGCGCCTGATCGAACCAACGGCCGGTGAGATTCGGTTTGATGGCCAAGACATCACGACGCTTGATGGCGCGGACGCCAAGCCCTTCCGTCGCAAAGCTCAGATGATCTTCCAGGACCCGTACGGCTCGCTGAACCCGCGCATGACCGTCGGCAACATCATCGCCGAGCCGTTACGCATCCACAAACTGTGCGCCACGAGAAGTGAGGAACGCGACCGTGTCGCCGAATTGCTGCGCGCGGTCGGTCTCGCGCCGGAACACCGACGGCGTTACCCGCACGAGTTCAGCGGGGGCCAACGCCAGCGGATCGGCATCGCGCGCGCGCTGGCCGTGCAACCGCGCTTTATTGTCTGCGACGAACCGGTCAGCGCACTCGACGTGAGCGTTCAGGCCCAGATCATCAATCTCCTGCAGGAACTTCAGGAGAAGCTGAATCTGACGTACCTGTTCATCGCCCACGATCTCGCGGTGGTGGAGCACATCAGCGACCGGGTGCTGGTAATGTATTATGGCAAGATCGTCGAGGAAGCCAGCGCCACCGACATCTACAGCAATCCGATCCATCCCTACACGAAGGCTCTACTGTCGGCCGTCCCGACCATTGACCCGACGACAAGGCCGCCGCGGGTGATTTGGCCTCCCGAGGGCACGACGCCCGAACAAGCTCGCGCGTCGCTGCAGGAGAAGAAGCTGTCCCGTCGCGAAGCCCGGCCCAATCACTGGGTATTGGAAGAAGTCGGCTAGTGGTTCGCCAAAGTTGATTTGAAAGACTGGATGGAGGGTCGCGCTCCCGCGCGACCGTGTCGTTTGGGGAGAGAACAGCGGCCACGGCGGAATCGTATTGACCTGCACCCGTTGACTGGACAGAATCTTGGGTGAGTCTTGGCATTATTTTACTCCTGTCGGTCGTTGTTGTTCAATCCTTCTTGGCCTCCTGCCCCCGAGGGGGCAGCCGCCGCCCTC
>Ga0182014_10000081_pt1 | contig 96534 bp, 95 predicted proteins | sample 612S2DmetaG_FD_120489 | JGI IMG/M metagenome (GOLD analysis project Ga0182014, IMG submission 120489) | Permafrost microbial communities from Stordalen Mire, Sweden - 612S2D metaG | ecosystem: Environmental > Terrestrial > Soil > Wetlands > Permafrost | place: Sweden: Stordalen | collected... | reverse complement strand
GCTGATCTCGCTGCGCCGCTGCCGATGCACCGACTCCTCCAGGGCGACGTCGGTTCAGGTAAAACAGTCGTCGCGTTGACCGCACTGCTGGCTTCGATCGACGGAGGACGACAAGGCGCCCTGATGGCGCCCACCGAGGTACTCGCCGAGCAACACCTGGCCTCGCTACGCAAAGACCTAGAAGGACTCACAAAAGTCGATGACGCGGTCTTGGGCGGCGAACGCCCCCTGTCGATTCAATTGCTGACTGGGCGACTGCGCGCGAAGGATCGCCAAAGTGTGCTCGACGGTCTTTCCAGCGGTTCGGTCGACATCGTGGTGGGCACGCACGCACTCCTCACCGACGACGTGCGATTCCGTGCGCTGGGCGTGATCGTCATCGATGAACAACACCGCTTCGGTGTCGAGCAGCGTGCGGCGTTGCGCGACAAGGGACGCCAACGCTCCGACGAAGCGGCCGACCCGGATTTATTGGTGATGACCGCGACGCCGATCCCGCGCACCGCGGCAATGGTCGTGTTCGGCGACCTGGACCGCTCGGTCCTGGACGAGATGCCGCAGGGCCGACTTCCGATTCAGACGCACTGGGCGAAGGAACCCCTGGAGATCGCGAGCTGTTGGCAGCGGGTACGCGACGAGGTCGTCCTCGGGCGCCGCGCGTACGTCATCTGTCCGCTGGTCGAGGATTCTGAGAAGGTGGAGGCGACGAGTGCGGTCGAAGAACGCACTCGCTTAGCCCTCGAGGAGTTGCGCGGGCTCGCCGTTGGTCTCCTACACGGCCAGATGAAGGGGCCGGAGAAAGAAGAAGTGATGGCCCAGTTCCGGGCCGGCGAACTCGACGTACTCGTGGCGACGGTGGTCATTGAAGTCGGGGTCGACGTCCCCGAAGCGAGCGTCATCGTCATTGAAGACGCCTGGCGTTTCGGACTCGCGCAACTTCACCAACTTCGAGGCCGAGTCGGACGAAGCGACGTGCAGAGCTACTGCTATTTGTTGGGCACGCCGCCCAACGACGACGGCGCGATCCGTTTGCAGGCGCTCGTCGACTCCAATGACGGATTCGCCCTCGCTGAGATCGACCTCGACCTACGGGGTGAAGGTACCCTCCTGGGCTCGCGCCAACGCGGCCGAAGTGACCTTCGATTGGCGTCTCTACGCCGCGACGAGGAGTTATTGATCGCGTCTCGGCGAGTGGCGGCTTCCATGGTCGAAGGTGATGGCCTCATCGACGAACCCGAGATGGTCGATGAACTGCGCCTTTTCATCGACGACGAAGAAGCCGACTACTTGTTCAAGTCGTGACGGGCACTCGACCTACCCTTGAGGGATGCGAGTAATTGGTGGATCGGCCCGGGGACGTCCGCTAAAGGCGAAGTTGCCCTCGACGGTGCGCCCGACGACCGACTACGCGCGCGAGGCAATCTTCTCCATGCTCGAGAGTCGCGGGGGACTCTACGACCTCGTGGTCGCCGACCTCTACTGCGGATCGGGCGCGATGGGCATCGAGGCGATGTCGAGGGGCGCCGCCAAGGTCTACTTCATCGACTCGGACCCGGCCTGTCTCGCCGCGGTGAAGTTGAACCTCGAACCACTCAACTTCGACGCCGAGGCCGTCTTCGTGCGCGCGATGTTGCCGGTGTGGTCCGCGCCGCACGACCTCGACCTCGTACTCGCCGATCCGCCCTACGGACCGCTCGACCTCGCGAGCGTGTTGCGCGGCGTCGTGGCCGAGCGCGTCATTGTCGAGAACGATCGTCATATGGAGCCGACCGAAGGCTGGATCGTTACCAAAACCAAGCGCTACGGCACTACGCTCGTAACGATGTTGGAACCGGACGAAGGTGGCGTATGACGGTTGGACTCATCCCCGGCTCCTTCGATCCCTTCCACAACGGGCATCTCGAGGTGGTTGAGCGGGCCTCGCACATCTTTGATGAGATCGTCGTCGCCGCGATCCGAAATCCCCAGAAGTCCGAGGCGCTCTTCGATCTCGACGAGCGACGCGACATGATCGCCGAATCCCTGGCCCACGTGAAGAACGTCCGGATCGTCTCGATCTCGACGCTACTCGTGAACGTGGCGAAGGACGTGAACGCGACCGCCATCGTGAAGGGCCTGCGCGCCGTCTCGGACTTCGAGAGCGAGATGCAGATGGCCCAGATGAACCGTTCGCTCTCGGGCGTCGAAACCCTGTTCCTCCCTTCGAGTTCCACGTACTCCTTTATCGCCTCGCGACTACTGCGCGAGGTCGCGCGCTACGGAGGCGACGTCTCGCCCTTCGTGCCCGCCGCGGTCGCCAAACGCCTGATCGGCAAGTTTCCAGGAGGTGGGCTATGACGTCCTTTGACGGATACGACGACCCCGAGGAGTTCCAGGAGCCGTCCGGGCGCCACGTGCGTCGCGACATCGAAACGGACCTGCGCGACCTGATCGAGCTCGTCGCCAACGCCAAGCAGATGCCGCTGTCGAATTCGGCGCTGATTCCGCGTGACGACGTACTCGGTCTCTTGGAACAGGCCCTTCGCAGCCTGCCCGACGAGATCCGCGAGGCGCGCTGGGCGCTGCGCGACCGCGAGGAACTGATGGCGGCCGAACTGCAAAAGGCCCAGCAATTGATGGACCAGGTCCGCGCCGAAGCGGCCCGGATGGTCGACAAAACCGAGATCGTTCGCCAGAGCCGCTTGATGGCCCAACAGATCATCGCCGAGGCCCACGCCCAGTCGCGCCAGATGATCAATCAGTCCGAGGACTTCATCGACGGCAAACTTGGCAGCTTTGAGATCGTGCTCGAGCGCCTGCTCAAGACCACGCACTCGGGCCGCGAGCGACTGAGCGCCCAGGGGCTGCCCACGTCGCTCATCGAAGAGGCCACGCCGGAGGAGTCGACGCTGGGCACCCCGCAGTACAAGGAGCCGACCGGACTCGACGACACCACGTCCTTCTTCGACCAGGACGCGTTCTAGCTCTCGTGGCCTCGCCGTACCTCGTCCCGGTCGCCCAACTGTTGCGCGACGTGCCCTCGCGCGCCGAGGTCGCCTTCGAAGCCCTCTTCGACGAGCCCCACGAGTTCCCACCGCGCGGGCCGGCCGAGACCGACGTCTTCCCCGAGGCGACCGTGCGGTTGCAGTTGCGCCTCGAGAGTTTCAACGGGGGACTGCGCGTACGAGGTCAGGTCGAGGCGCCGTGGCACGGCGTCTGTCGTCGCTGCTCGACGCCGGTCCTGGGGGTGAGCAGCGTGAGCGTGAACGAACGCTTCGTCGACGAACGCCAAGTGGGCGACGAGGACGTCTATCTGATCGAGGACGACTTCATCGACCTGGCGCCGTTGGCCCACGACGCCATCTTCTTGGACCTGCCGCTCGCGCCACTCTGTCGAGAGGACTGCAAGGGACTGTGTCCGTTCTGCGGAATCGACCGCAACGAGGAGACCTGTGAGTGCCAGGCGCCCATTGATTCGCGCTGGGCTACACTGGACGGACTCCGATTCACGGACCTTGAGACCGGCGAATCCAAAGAAGTGTGACGGGCGAGCCCGTTCGACTGAAAGAGAAGATCGATGGCTGTCCCGAAGCGCAAGACCAGCAAAGCGAAGACCCGCAGCCGCCGTGCGGCCAACTGGACCCTGGATCGCCCGGCGCGCAGCGTCTGTCCCCAGTGCGCGACGTCCAAGTTGCCCCACGTCGTATGCCCGAACTGTGGTTGGTACAAGGGTCGCGTCGCCGTAGAGGTCAACTAAGTTGAGCCTGCCCATCGCCCTGGACGCGATGGGTGGCGACTTCGCTCCCAAGGAGATCATCGCCGGGGCCCGCGCGGCGGTCGACGAACTCGGACTCTCGGTCATCCTGGTCGGCGTCACCGATGCACTAGGTGATCCCCTCGGACTCGAGGTCGTTGCCTGCAGCGAGGTCATCGCCATGGACGACGACCCCGCGGCCAGCGTGCGAAAGAAGAAGGACTCCTCTTTGGTGCGCGCCGCCGAACTCGTCCGTGACGGCAAGGCCTGCGCGATGGTGTCGGCCGGCAACACGGGTGCGACCATGGCCTCGGCGCTCCTGCGCATGGGTCGACTGCCGGGCGTGGTTCGTCCGTGCATCGCGACACCGATTCCGAACCCCGGTCACACGCCCATGGTGCTCGTCGACGCTGGCGCGAACTCCGAGTGCACGCCCGAGATGCTCGTCCAGTTCGCCCTGATGGCGAGCACGTTCGTCCAGGCCCACTACCACGTCGATCGCCCGCGCGTCGGTTTGCTCTCGATCGGCGAGGAGTCGACGAAGGGCACGCCCCTGGTGAAAGAGACCCATCAACTCCTGGCGGCCCTCGAAGGACTGAACTTCGTCGGCAACGTCGAGGGTCGCGACCTGGTGCCCTCGCCCGTGGACGTCGTCGTCACTGATGGCTTCACGGGCAACGTCGCCCTGAAGACCCTCGAGGGAGCGTTGAAGTTCATCTTCGCGACGGTCCTGTCCGCGGTCGCCACCAACGACGCGACCAAGGCCGCCGGCGACGTGTTGTTCGAGTACCTCTTGCCGCTGGCGGCTGAGCTGACCCCGGAAAATCAGGGCGGCGCCATGCTCCTCGGCGTCGACGGCATCTGCGTGATCTCACACGGCTCATCGAACGCCACGGCGATCAAGAACGCGCTGCGCGTGGCCTCTGAGATGGAGGCCGCGAATGTGGTCGAGAAGCTGCGCCTCGCCATCCGACCTGATCCAGTGTAGTTTTTAGGACCGCGTCCCCGTTCCTTCGGTAAACTTGAACAGCATCAACGAAGGAGTGGACAATGGCAGACGCTGTAAATCCATCATCACTGGATCGGGCCACCATTTTGGGCATCGTGCGTGTTCAACTCGGCGAAATTCTCGAGAAGAGCCCCGAGGAGATCGGTGAGGACGTGTCCTTCAGCGACCTCGGCGCCGACTCTCTCGCGTTGATCGAACTGGTCGAGGCCCTCGAAGAGTCCCTGGCCAAATATTCCGCTGGATTCCACATCGATGACGAGGACCTCGAAGGTCTCCTGAGCGTCCGCGACGCCGTCAACTACGTCGCCGACAAGCTGCAGGTGACCTAACGAGGCACGTGAGCCTGTTGCTTTCGCCACTTGATGCGTTAGCCGAGCGAGTGGGACTCGCGCGAGCGAGCGAGTTGCTCTGCGTGGCGCTGACCCACTCGAGCTACGCCGCCGAGCACGAGTGCGAGTCCAACGAGCGTCTGGAGTTTCTCGGTGACGCCGTGGTCGACCTCGCGGTGGCCGACCTCATCGTCACCGCCTATCCGCAGTTGAACGAGGGAAGTGGTTCGTTGGTGCGTTCGCGCGTCGTGAACGAGTCGTCATTGGCCGAGGCCGCGACGCGTCTGGACCTCGCGAGTGCGATGCGAATCGGACGCGGCGTCAAAAAAGAACACGGACTCGAGCGCCCGTCACTGCTCGCCGACGCCTTCGAGGCGCTCGTCGCGGCGATCTACCTGGAGAACGGCTACGACGCGGCGAAGCGCTTCATCCAAGAGACCCTCGCCGACGCCGTCGCCGAGGCCGCGACGCGCCCCGGCGACAGTGATCCGAAGACCAGGCTTCGCCAATGGTCCGAGGCGAACGGCCTCGGCACGCCGCACTACGAGGTGACGTCCTCGGGCCCGAGCCACGACACGACGTACAGCGCGGTCGTGCGAGTCTCGCGCCGCGCTATGGGAACGGGCGAGGGACGATCGAAGAAGAGCGCCGAAGCGCGCGCCGCCGACGACGCCTGGGGGAGGCGCGATGCCTGAGCTCCCGGAAGTCGAAACCGTCCGCGCCTCGCTGGCGCGCGACATGATCGGCAAGAAGGTCAAATCGGTCTCGGTGAGCAACGGACGCATCGTGCGCCGTCACAAGACCGCCAAGGACTTTCGCGCGATGATCGAGGGACATTCGATTCGCAGCGTGCAACGCCTCGGCAAGAATCTCGTCTTCGGGCTCGAGAACGGCACGCACCTCGTCATCCACCTCGGCATGAGCGGACAGCTCCTTCGCGCGAAGGGCCCGAAGGACCCGAAACCCAAGCACACGCACGTCGTCTTCAGCTTCGTCCAGGACGGGGAGCTTCGCTACGTCGACCCCCGGACCTTCGGTGAGCTCTACGTCTCGACGCCCCCGGCCGAGGGCGAGCCGGTCGAGATCTCGAAGTTCGCGCGCCTCTCGATCGGCGGCGACGGTCTGGCGCTGCGAAAGGTCGTCCCGGAACTGGCGCACCTCGGCATCGATCCCTTCGAGGACCAGATCGGCTGGGACCGCTTCGCCGCGATCCTGCGCAGTCGCTCGACGTCACTCAAGGTCGTCCTCACCGATCAGGACATCATCGCGGGCATCGGCAACATCTACGCCGACGAGATCCTCTTCGCCGCCGGACTGCGCTACGACCGCGAATCCGAATCGCTCTCGACCATCGAGATCCGACGACTGCACCGAGCGATTTCCGAGACCCTGACCGAGGCGATCAAGCACGGCGGCTCGACGCTCGATGACGAGCAGTTCGTGGACCCCGACGGGGTGCCCGGCACGTTCCAACAGTTCCATCAGGTCTACAACCGTGAGGGCCAGCCGTGCCTCCAGTGTCGTACACCCATCGAGCGAGCAACCGTTCGCGGGCGCAGCACGTTCTACTGCCCGAAATGCCAGTCGTGAGAACCAGAGTCTCTCGGGAACATTGCTAGCGTCGTTCCGTGTTTCTTAAGCGATTGACGATGAAGGGCTTCAAGTCCTTCGCTGACAACACGGTGCTCGAATTCGAGACTGGGGTGACCGCGGTCGTCGGTCCCAACGGCTCGGGCAAGTCCAACGTGGTCGATGCCGTGACCTGGGTTCTCGGTGCCCAGAGCACGCGGGCGCTGCGCAGCGCGAAGATGGACGACGTCATCTTCATGGGCACCGCGAATCGGCCGGCCCTCGGTCGCGCGGAAGTCGCGCTCACGCTGGACAACACCTCGGGCAAATTACCGATCGACGGCGCCGAGGTCACGATTTCGCGCACGCTGTTTCGCTCCGGCGACTCCGAGTACGCCATCAACGGGACGACCTGTCGACTGCTGGACGTCCAGGAACTTCTGAGCGACTCGGGCGTCGGGCGCCAACAGCACATGATCATCGGTCAGGGCCAACTGGACTCGATCCTCAATTCGTCGTCGGACAATCGACGCGCCGTCATCGAAGAGGCGGCCGGTGTCTTGAAGCACCGTCGTCGTAAGGAACGCGCCGAGCGACGTCTCGCCGCCACGCAGGAGAACATCGAGCGACTCGGTGACCTCGTGCGCGAGGTGCGCCGTCAGATGCGACCGCTCGAGCGCCAAGCGGTGTCGGCGCGCAGTTACTCCGACGTGGACGCCGACTTACGAGCCGCGCGGCGCGCCCTGTTCTCCACGCGACTACACGGATTCGAGCGACGACGTACGACGATCGAGAACGAATTGGTCGGTTCGAGTTCGCGCGAACGAGAACTGCGCCTCGAACTCGTGACCCTCGACGCGCACGCCTCGAGCGCGGCGGCCGAGATGGCCAGTCGTCGCGAGGAGATCCTCGCCTCCACGCTCGGCACGCTGCAGGGACTGGCCGAGCGGGCCCGCGGCACCGCGTCGGTCATCAAAGAACGCGAGCGATCGCTGCGCCAGGCGCTGATCGCCTCGGCCGACGAGAACGTCATCGCCACCCTCGAGGCCGACGCGGCCAAACTCACGTCCGACCTCCAGAGCGTGGACGATGAGAACCTCGCCCTGAGCGTCTTGCGCGAAGCCGTCACCGTGGCCCAAGACGAATTGGACATGGCCCAGCGCACGTTCGACGAGACGTGGGGATCAGGCTCGAGCGAGGTTGACGAAGCGGCGCTGGTCGCGGCGCGCCAGCGAATCGCGCTCCTGGAGCGCTCACTCAATTCACTTCGCGAGAGCGAGCGACGCGCCACCACTCGACTCGGCGATTCTCGCGCTCGCGTCACGCAGAGCACGTCGGAGCACGAGATGGTTCGACACGCCCACGAGGAGGCCCGGGTCGCTCTCGAGAGTGCGCGCCAGGAGCGAGTGGACGCCCAGCACGCGGCCGACGAAGCCGAGGTCGAGCGTTCGTCGTGCGACGAAGATCTACGCGAGGCGACCGACTGGGCCGCGCGCACCGAAGCCCACGCCGAGGCGTTGGCGCGTGCCCTGGACGAGCTCTCCGGGGCCGGTGGTCGCGCCATCATCGGTGACCTCGAAGGCGTCCTGGGCGCGTTTCTCGATCTCATCGAGATCGACGACGGTTGGGAACGGGCCGTGGAGTCAGCCGCCGGGGCCTCGGTCGGTGCCATGGTCGTCGACGGTCGACGTTCGGCGCGCGCGTCGCTCGAGGCGCTGCGTCGAGCCAACGGCGCCGGGCTGATCCTGCCGGTCGCCGAGAGCGACATCGACGCGCCGAGCACGCCGTCGGGCTGTGAGCCGTTGCGCCCACTCGTGCGCGCCCGTCGCAAGGCCCCGGCGCACGTGACGCGGGTATTGGACGGCCTGTTCTCACGCGCCTTCATCGCCGCCGACTGGGAGACGGGCATGGACGTCGCGCTCGCGAACCCGGAGTTGATCATCGTGACGCGCGACGGTGACCGCTTCGCGTCCTCCGGGTGGCGCATCGCCTCGGGTCGTGCGGTCGTCACCCGTTCGGCGGTCGAAGAGTCGCAGTCGGCCGCTCGCGAGGCGACCGCCGCTGTCGCGCCGGTGCGTGAGCGCCGAAAGAGCGCGGACGCCCTCGCCATCGACGCCCGTCAGCTATTGAATCGCGCGACATCGCGCGAAGCCCAAACGCTGGCCGAGTCCGAGCGATTAGCAGGCGAGGACCGCCGGCTCGGCGCGTTGATCGAACAACTCAACGACGCGCAGGAAACGCTCAGCGACGACCTCGCTGAACTGACCGAGCAGATCGTCACCAACGACGCGGAGTTGGTCAACCTACGCGAGCAACTGCCCACGCTCGAAGAGGCCGTCGCCCTCGCTGGGGAACGTGAAGCGCGCGTCGCCGAGGCGCGCCAAGGACTCGAGGCGTTGCGCAGCCGAGCGAACGAGGAAGCGACCGCCCTGTCGCGACGCGAGGCCGAGTTCTCCGAGCGCCGCCGACTCTTCGAGCAGCGGCGCAGCGAGATCGAACAACGCCTCGAAGGCCGATCCAGTGAACGGGCCGAAGCGGCGGGTCGACGTGAATCATTGGAGTTCGACCTCCAGGTCCTGGACCGGTTGTCGAGGCTCGTCGAACGAAGCGGCGACGAGATTCGGGTGGCCCAAGAGGCGATGGATTCGACCTACCGCGAACAGTTGGAGGCGACGCGCGCCGGCGCCGAACGCCTCGAAGAGGTCCGGCGCGAAAGAAAAGAGGCCGAGGCGAAACTCGCGGAGTTGAGCGACGCCGTGCGTCGCAGTGAGATCGAGCAGGCCGAATTGGTCGTGAAGATCGCGAATCTCAATGAACTGATCCGCCACGACCTCGGGATCGAGCCGGCCGATCTCGGTGAGGTGGTCCACCCCGAACTGCCCGAGGGCGTCACCCTCGAAGGACGGGTCGCCGAATTAGAGGCGCGCATCACGTCACTCGGGCCGATCAATCCGCTGGCCCTCGATGAACTGACGTCGCTCGAAGAGCGCTACAAGGATCTCGACGCGCAGGTGAGCGACGTGCGTCACGCCCGCCGTGAGATCCAAGAGGTCATCCGCGCGCTCGACCAGGAGATCATGGAGACGTTTTCGAGTGCGGTCGCCGACGTCAACGAGCACTTCTCGGCGCTGATCGCGATGCTCTTTCCCGGTGGCCAGGGCCGACTCATCTTGACCGAACCCGACGACCCGCTCAACACCGGCGTCGAGATCGAGGTGCGGCCGTTGGGCCGAAACGTCCGACGTCTCTCACTGCTGTCCGGCGGTGAACGATCGATGGCGGCGCTGGCCTTCCTCTTCGCGGTGTTCCGTTCGCGGCCGTCGCCGTTCTACATGATGGACGAGGTCGAGGCGGCGCTGGATGACGTGAACCTGCAACGATTCCTCAGCCTGGTCGATGAGTTCCGTGACGAGGCGCAGCTCTTGATCGTGACCCACCAGAAGCGAACGATGGAAGCGGCCGACGCCCTCTACGGCGTGACGATGGGACCGGGCGCCTCCTCCAAGGTGATCAGCCAACGCGCGCAGCGCACGAGAGAGGTCGAATCGGCGTGATCATCGTCATCATCGTCGTCGCGGTCGTTCTCGTTTTGGGAATCGGCTTCTTCGTGGCGCGTCGCCGCGGCCGCGCTCGCGTCGCGATTCCCGCGCCCGCGCGCGCGGCGATGCCGACGGTTCTGGTCACAGAGTTGGCCGAGCGTCCGTCATTGGAAGCCCCGTCACTCGCCCAGCGCATCGGTTCATCACGCAGCGTCTTTGACCGGGTTCGCTCGCTCTCGAGCGTGGGGGCACTGAGTGACGATCAGTTGGAGGTCGTGGAAGAGGTGTTGCTGCGAAGTGACGTCGGCGTCGCGACGACCGCGTTGATCCTCGACGACCTGCGCGTGAACGGCGCTCCCGACGGCGTGGCGACGGCCGTTCGCGCGACTCTGCTCGACTCGTTGAGCGCCGAACGAACGCTCACCACGAGCGCCCAGGCCGGTCGCGTGCCGGTGTGGCTCTTCGTGGGCGTGAACGGTGTCGGCAAGACCACCACCATCGGCAAACTGGCGAAACGACTGATCGACGAGGGGCGCAGCGTCGTGTTGGCCGCCGGCGACACGTTTCGAGCGGCCGCGGCCGATCAACTCGAACAGTGGGCGACCAGGACCGGGGCTGACATCGTTCGTTCGGCCGAGGGCGCGGACCCCGGATCGGTCGTGCACGACGCCCTGGGCCGAGCGGCCGCGAGGGGAGCGGACATCGTGCTCGCCGATACCGCCGGGCGTCGCACGAACAGCACGAACCTGTTGGACGAACTGAGCAAGGTCCGCCGCGTCGCCGATCGCGAGCCCGGGGAGGTCGTGGAGACCTTCATGGTGCTCGACGCGACGACGGGACAGAACGCGCTCAGCCAGGCCCGAGAGTTCCTCGCCGCCGCCGACGTGACGGGCATCGTGCTCACCAAACTCGACGGGACGGCGCGCGGCGGGATCGTCGTCGCCATCGAACGCGACCTCGGTATCCCGGTCAAGTTCGTCGGAATCGGTGAAGGTGTCGAAGACCTGATCGCCTTCGATCCGCAAGCCTTCGTCGATTCACTGCTCGACACCTAGCGCTAGCCTGAGAGCCTCATGTTTGATGCCCTTAGTGAACGATTCGAGCGACTCGGCACGTCGCTGCGCTCGCGCGGGCGCCTCAGTGACGCCGACCTCGAAGAGGCCCTGGGCGAAGTTCGCGCGGCGCTCTTGGAAGCCGACGTCGAACTCGGGGTCGTTCGCGCCTTCCTCGACGCGGTGCGCGAGCGATTGAGTGGAGAAGCGCTGAGCCAGAGCCTCTCGCCCGGCCAACAGGTCATCAAGGCGGTCCACGAGCAGTTGATCGAAGTGTTGGGTGGATCGGCCCTCAAGGTCACCTACGCCTCGAAGCCACCGACGGTCATCCTCTTGGCCGGTCTCCAGGGCGCCGGTAAGACGACGACGGCGGCGAAGTTGGCCGCGTGGTTCAAGCAACAGGGGCGCCAGCCCTACCTGATCGCGGCCGACCTCCAACGACCGGCGGCCGTCGAACAACTTCGCGTCCTCGGTGCCCAGGTCGGCGTCGACGTCTTCTCCGAACCCTCGAAGCCGATCGACGTCGCACGTCACGGCCTCAAAGAGGCGACGCGACTCGGACGCGACGTGGTCATCATCGACACGGCCGGTCGACTCTCGATCGACGAAGCGCTGATGGACGAAGTGCGCTCCATAAGTAAGGTCACCTTGCCGCACTACACGTTCTTGGTGATCGACGCGGTCACCGGCCAAGACGCCGTCGTGACGGCCCGCGCCTTCCACGAGACGTTGGCGCTCTCGGGCATCATCGTCACGAAGCTCGACTACGACGCGCGCGGTGGCGCCGTGCTCTCGGCGCGCGGCGTCGTCGGGCGACCGGTCGTCTTCGCCTCGTCCGGCGAGAAGATGGACGATTTCGAGCTCTTCCACCCCGACCGGATGGCCTCACGGATCCTCGGGATGGGCGACGTCCTCTCGTTGATCGAGCAGGCCGAACAGCGCATGGACTCCGACGTCCTCGCCGAGGGCGCAGGGCGAATGATGAGCGGGACCTTCACGCTCGATGACTTCCTCGCCCAGATGAACCAGGTCCGCAAGATGGGTTCACTCGGCGGGATCATGAAGATGATGCCGGGCGTCACCAAGGAGATGCGCTCGGCCGCCAACAACGTCGACGAGGGCGAGTTGAACAAGATCGAGGCGATCATCCGTTCCATGACCAAGCGCGAACGGCGTGAACCGGTCATCATCGACGGATCTCGCCGCACGCGCATCGCGCGGGGATCGGGCACGACCGTGAGCGCGGTCAACCAACTCCTGAAGCAGTTCAACGAGATGCGAAAGATGATGCGCCAGATGAGTTCGGGCGCGATGCCGGCGATGCCCGGGGGTATGGGTCGGATGGCGAACAAGGCGGTGAAGGCGCCACGGGGCGAGGCGCTGCCCCCGGGATTCGAAGCGCTGGGGGCGGGAATGAAGGCCGCGCAACCGGTTCGAAGCGGTGGCGGCAAAAACAAGAAGAAGAAAGGCGGGAGGGTTACACCCCCCAAACAACGCTAAACTTTGACGCTCGGGTATCTCGCCCAGTTCCGGTGGACCGGGACAAAAGGTTTGAAGGGAATTTCGTCGTGGCTGTGAAACTTCGTTTGGTACGCATGGGTAAGAAGAAGCAACCGACTTATCGCGTGGTCGCGGCCGAGAGCCGTCGAGCGCGCTCCGGCGCCTTCCTCGAGATCGTCGGCACCTACCAGCCCCGTGGCCTCTCGGCCGCCGAGCCCGAGACGGTCACCCTCATCGACAACGAAAAGGTCCTGCGCTGGCTCCAGCAGGGCGCCCAGCCGACCGAGCGGGTCGCTAAGTTGCTCAAGACCAGCGGCGCGCTCGACATGTTCGAGGCCGCCAAGGCCGCGAAGGCCGCCCAGTGAGCGACGTCAACGACTACGTCGCCGGCGACGTCAACACCATTGACGACGGGTACGAGGACGAGGACGTCAACGAGAGCGGTGACGCCGTCGACAACGCCGCCACGGCGACCGCCGTCTTGCACTTCATCGCCACGTCCCTCGCCGAGGACGCCAGCGCGGTCTCGGTCGACGTCAGTGAACGCCAGGGCAAGGTCGTCCTCTCGTTGAGTGTCGGGGCCAACGACATGGGCCGAATCATTGGCCGTCGTGGTCGCACGGCCCAGGCCATTCGCGCCCTCGTCGGCGCCGCGGGCGCACGTGATGGCGTGACGACCTCCGTCGACATCGTCGACTAATCGTGAGCGCCGAAGAGCGCCCCACGCTCGAAGTCGGGCGGATCATCAAAGCCCAGGGCCTCAAGGGCCAGGTCCTCGTCGATCTCTGGAGCGACCGGAGGGAACGACTCGCGCCCGGGAGCGAACTCATCACCGAGCGCGGAGCGTTGCGCGTGGTGGCGTCGATCGCGCACCAACAACGCTTCATCGTCACCTTCGAGGGAATGGACACGCGCGAGAAGGCCGAGCACTGGCGCGGCGTCGTGCTTTCGGCACCGCGCCTGGATGACGAGAGCGTCATCTGGATCGACCAGCTCTACGACGCCGAGGTCTACGACGCCGACGGCGTTCGTCGCGGGGTCGTGGTGGGCGTCGAAGCCAATCCGGCGAGTGACCTGTTGGTGCTCGACAGCGGTGCGTTGGTGCCCCTGACGTTCGTCACGACGGTCGAGGCGAACGTGCGTATCGAGGTCGACGTGCCCGAAGGACTCTTCGAATGACGTTGCGCGTCGACGTGCTGACCCTCTTCCCCGACGCCATTGCGAACTATGCGTCGACGTCGGTGCTCGGTCGTGCGAGTGAGCGCGGCGTGTGGGAAGTCCATCTGCACGACCTGCGCGACGCCACCGACGACGTGCACCGCAGCGTCGATGACGCGCCCTTCGGCGGGGGAGCGGGAATGGTGTTGCGCGCCGAGCCGATCCTTCGCACGCTCGATGAACATCCCGAGATCGCGCGGCCGTTGATCGCGCTGACGCCGTCCGGGAGAGCGTTCAGCCACGCCGTCGCGGTGGAGTTGGCGGCCCTCGAGGGCTTCTCCCTGCTCTGCGGGCGCTACGAGGGCATCGATCAACGCGCGCTCGATCTCGTGGTCGACGACGAGATCTCCCTCGGCGACTTCGTCCTCGCGGGCGGGGAGCTGGCGGCGCTGTGCGTCATCGAGGCGGTCGTGCGGCTTCGTCCGGGGGCCCTCGGCAACGACGCGAGCAGCCTCGACGAGTCCTTCAGTGACGGACTGCTCGAGTACCCGCACTACACCCAGCCGGCCGAGGTGCGCGGTGCGGCGGTGCCCGAGATACTGCGTTCGGGTGATCACGCCCGGATCGCGCGATGGCGCCGCGCCCAGGCGCTGCACCGAACGATCGCCCGCCGACCGGACCTCATCGCGGCGCGCGGGGGCCTGAACAGCGATGACGAAGCGATACTGGCCGAATTCCCGGTGTTGGAAGCGAACGCGCGTAACGGCTAAACTTCTAAAGCCTCAGTGATCCGAAAGGGACCGCTTCCATGAATCCGACTGACCTCATCGACCGCGACTCCCTTCGCGATGACATTCCCTCGTTCCGCACCGGTGACACCGTGAAGGTCCACGTCCGCGTCGTCGAAGGCGTGCGCGAGCGCGTCCAGATCTTCCAGGGCGTCGTCATTCGCCGCCAGGGATCGGGCGTTCACGAGACCTTCACCGTGCGAAAGATCAGCTTCGGCGTCGGCGTCGAGCGCACGTTCCCGGTCCACGCGCCGACCATCGCCAAGATTGAAGTCGAATCCTACGGTGACGTGCGTCGCGCCAAGCTCTACTACCTCCGTGATCTGCGTGGAAAAGCCGCCAAGATCAAGGAGCTTCGCGTCACCGAGCGCACGCAGTAGCGCGTGGGCGAAGAGGAACTCGACGACTACGAGTCGACGCTGGAACTCGCATTAGTCCAGGAGTACAAGGCGGTCGTCGGCACATTCAACTACGCGGTCGAAACCGATCGCCGTTTCTACCTCGCCAACGACGTCGCGATCGAAGTCCGTTCCACGGGAACGCCGACCCTACTGGAAGTGACGCTGAACGACGCGTGGGTGTGGGACATGTACCGCACGGCCCGATTCGTTCCGTCGGTGCGCGTGCTGACCTTCCGCGACGTGAACATCGAGAAGTTGCCCAAAGAGGACCTGCAGCCCTAGGTCATGGCGCTCGTTCGACTCGACGTTCGCTTCGAGGACCTCGACGCACTCGTGGCATTGGCCCAGGACCAACACGTCGTCGTCTCGGTTCTCGACGCCGACACGATCATCACACTGGGGTCGTTGCACGATCGACTGACGAGTCCGATCGGCGTCTGGTTGGAGCTTTCGGAGGACTATTCGGCGCAGATGGCGGCGCGCGACGTCGCGACCCTCAGTTGGTTGGTGCCGCTGGACACCGTGGTCGTGAGTTCCGAGAGCGCCGAATCGAGTGCCCAGGTACTCGAGGCGCTGCTCACGAACGATGAGGTGAACTTCACCAACGGCGTCGCTACGTTGGTCGGCGCCTACAACCGACCGGCCCCACCGGCGCCGATCGCGGTGTGGCGTTGGGATGGAGCAGTCCTGCGACACGGTGACGAAGTTCTGCGTGGGGTGTCCTCGGCGTCGCGAGAACCCGGTGACGCGACGACGTATCGCTAGTTACTCGGGCTGTCTCGATATTCGATCGGGATGGATGCGCACGGTGACGCGCACCTCTCCCTCGCGGCGATTCGGGTAGGCGTCCACCCCCAAGTACTTCTTCGCCAGTCGATCGATGACTTCGTCGGCCCCAATGGTCGTGAAGCCGACGACCGAGCCGCGAAGGGTGATCAAGGAGTGATCGTCGTCGGGGTCCACGACGGAAACGGCGACGCGCGCGTCTGACGCGAGGTTGCGGGCCTTGGCGCGACCGAGCGCGGTATTGATCACGAGGTCGTCACCGTCGAGCTCGACCCACACCGGTGAAACGTTGGGAGCGCCATCGGGATCGAGACTCGCCACGTGCGCCAGGACCTTCTTGGCGATGAGTTCGCGAGCGGCGGGTGTGAATGAATCGGCCATTTCAGTCCTGACGTTGGTGGGTGAAGCGGGAGGTAGTTTTACTGTAATGAACATTGGTGCACACGTACGCGGGGGTGGCAAGCTCATTCCTTCGTTGGAGGCCGGCGTCGAGATTGGCGCGACGTCGATTCAGATTTTCACCCAGAGCCCTCGGATGTGGAAGGCGTCGCAGTACGCGCCCGAGGTACTCGAGGCGTACCGCGAAGCCCAGGCGAATCATCCGAGCGTGACGCACACGTTCTGTCACGCCACGTACTTGATCAATCTGGCCAGCCCCGACAAGGAACTGTACGAACGATCGGTGGCGTGCTTGATCAGCAATCTCTCCACGGGACGAGGTATGGCCTCGTCGGGCGTCGTCTTGCACGTCGGCTCTCACATGGGCAGCGGTTTCGAGACGGCGCTGCCCCAGATGGCCGAAGCGTTCAAGCGCGCTCTGGATGCCGCGGACTCGGCGCCACCGGGTGTCGAGGACTGTCCGATCCTGATCGAGAACGCGGCCGGAACCGGCGGGACGGTGGGCCGCAGCCTCGACGAGATTCAGGCGTTGATTGACGCCACCGGGGGCGATGAACGGATCGGTCTGTGCATTGACACCCAACACCTATGGGCCAGTGGCATTGACTATTCGAGCACCCACGGTACGAGCAAACTCGTGAATGAGATCGATATGCGCATCGGCCTCGACCGTCTACGTTGCTTCCACCTGAACGACTCCAAGATCGAACTGGGTGGCAACCGAGACCGTCACGCCAACATCGACGAAGGCACGATTGGCACAATGGGCCTCGCGGCACTTGTGGGTCATCCCGACTTTCGTGACCTTCCGTTACTGCTCGAAGTGCCAGGAGCTGGCGATGGGCCGCGAGTGGAAGATGTCATCGCGGCACGCAAGGTTGTCGTCGAGGGCATCAGACTTTATGACGGCTCAGTGCCGCCCGAACTCGAAGCGATGGTCCTCGCCATGCCACCAGCGGCGAAAAAGTCATCCGTGAAGAAGAAGCCAATCAGGAAGTCACTCGCCAAGAAGAGCGCTGCGAAAAAGTCGCCAGCGAAGAAGGCGACGGGGAAGAAAGCACCAGCGAAGAAGACGCCCGCGAAGAAGACGGCGGTAAAGAGGACGCCCGCCAAGAAGACGGCGGTAAAGAAGACGGCCGTTAAGAAGTCACCCGCGAAGAAGTCACCCGCGAAGAAGTTGGCGGCGAAGAAAGCAGCCAAGAAGTCTGTCAAGAAAAAGTAGAGAGGCTGCAATGAGTGAGGTGAGGATCGAATCCGATTCGATGGGCAAGATCGAAGTGCCATCGAACCACTACTGGGGCGCACAAACGGAAAGGAGCCTTCACCACTTTGCGATTGGGCACGAAACGATGCCGCTAGCGCTGATTCGTGCCTTCGGAATCTTGAAATTCGCTTCGGCACAGGTGAACCGTGATCTCGGCAAAATCGACTCCGAGCGAGCCTCGCTGATCGAGCGGGCCTCGCGCGAAGTAATCGACGGTGTCCTCGGAGACGAGTTTCCCCTCCGGATATGGCAAACCGGCTCGGGAACACAAACCAACATGAACGTCAATGAAGTCATATCAAATCGTGCGATCGAGTTGTCCGGCGGTGTAATGGGGAGTAAGGACCCCGTCCATCCCAACGATCACGTCAACATGTCCCAGTCGTCCAACGACACGTTCCCGACGGCGATGCACATCGCGGCGGTGCTCGAGATCACGGACCGTCTCGTGCCGTCGGTCGTCCGCCTGCGCGACGCTCTCGACGCCAAGGCCGAAGCGTTCGCCGGCATCACGAAGATCGGACGAACCCATTTGATGGACGCGGTACCCCTGACGCTCGGCCAGGAGTTTTCGGGCTACGTCGCCCAGCTCGACGCGGACCTTACGAGGCTCGACCTCGTTCTGCCCGGACTCTGTGAGTTGGCGGCGGGCGGCACGGCCGTGGGCACGGGACTCAATACGCACCCAGAATTTGGTGAGCGTGTGGCGATCGCTATCGCGGCGCTGACGGGCAAGCCCTTCGTCACGGCACCGAACTATTTCGCCGCCCTGGCCGCGCACGACGCACTCGTCTTCGCCCACGGCGCACTCCGAACCCTGGCGGCCAGTCTGGCGAAGATTGCCGATGACCTCCGTTGGCTCGGGTCGGGTCCTCGATCGGGACTCGGCGAACTCATGTTGCCCGAGAATGAGCCGGGCAGTTCCATCATGCCCGGGAAGGTCAATCCCACACAGTGCGAAGCCATGATCATGGTCGCGGTGCAGGTGTTCGGTAACGACGTGGCCGTAACGACGGCGGGATCGCGGGGCAACCTTGAATTGAACGTCTGCAAGCCGGTGCTCATTCACAACTTCTGCAACTCCGTTGACCTTCTGACGGACGCCTGCGATCGATTCCGCGAGTTCTGCATCGAAGGACTTGAGCCCGACGTCGAGCGCATCGCGAAGCACTTGCACGACTCGCTCATGCTCGTCACGGCGCTCGCCCCGAGCATTGGGTACGACAAGGCCGCCGAGGTAGCGAAGAAGGCCCATCACGAAGGCACAACGCTGCGCGAGGCCGTGCTCGCACTGGGACTACTCAGCGCCGAGGAATTCGACGCGGCGGTGGTGCCCGAGGACATGACGCACCCTTGACGAGACCATCGCTTCTCGAGGACCGCGTCGTGCAGGACTGGACCGAAGCGCATCCGAAGTGGCAGGTCGAAGATTCACATTTGGTTCGTTACGTCAGGACGACTGACTACCCGAGCGGCGTTCGACTCCTGGAGGCGCAAGTGGCGCTCGCCGAAGGGCTCGACCATCACCCCGAGGTGATGTTCGGCTACCGACGACTGCGCTTTGAACTGTGGACCCACGACCGCGGCGGTCTGACCCAATTGGACCTCGAGTACGCCGAAGGGCTTGATTCGATAATCGACAACGACTTCGGCGAGTTCGTTCGCTAGGAGACCGGGAGGTTCCAGAGCGCCATCCAGCGCGCGAGATCCTTCTCCATCGGAAGGTCGTCACCGACGAAGGAACGCACACGCAGTTCCAACTCGTTATCGCGTTGGTTCGGTCCGGTCGGCGCGAAGGGGTAAAAGGTTCCCTGCTTCAAGAGATAGACCATTCGAACGGCGCCGTCGCCCGGCGGCGTCTTGGGGACGAACCCGAAGACGGCGCACAACAATCGTGGTCCAAGACCGTGCTCGACCATGGTGGTATTGGCGCCGTGAATCCGTGTCACCAAGCCGTCGAGTTCGGGATCGGTCACGACCAGCCATTTGAAACCCAGGTCGTCGGTCGTGACCTTCACGGTGCCGGTCTTGTCGTCGAAGTTGAGCAGCGCGATGATTTCGTCATCGGTCGTGATCGTCGTCTCGCCACTCCCGGCCTTGAAGCAGAGTCCGGCGTTGCCCGACGGGACGAGGTCCAGTTCGCTCTCGAGCGTGAGCGCGGCCGACGGCAGCGCGAAGAGGCCGTCGAGTTTCGGCGCCACCTGCTTGGTGCGACCGAAGAGAGTGTCGCGAAGGCCCACTAGCCGTTGAGTTCGACTTCGAGCTTCTTCAGCGCGTCGAGTCGCTTCTCCAGCGACGGGTGCGTGGAGAAGAGCGACGCGGCGGTGTTGCCCGCCAGCGCCGGGGCGAAGAAGAAGGCGTTCATGCCCTCGGACTTGCGAAGGTCGGTGCGCGGAATCCTGCCCATGTCGCCCGTGACGTGGACGAGCGCGCTGGCGAGCACGCTGGGCTTGCCGATGAGGATCGCCCCGGAGCGGTCGGCCGCGAGTTCGCGGTAGCGAGAGAGCGCCATCGTCAACAAGAAGGCGATGACGTAAATGACGATTGACACGACGAAGGTCAACATCTCGAGCAGGACGATTTGATTGCCGCTGCGGCTGCGCCCGCCGCCCGACAGCAACGTGCTCCAGAGCGCGATTCGACTGACCAGCCCGGCGAGCATTCCGACGCCCGAGGCGATCGTCATGATCGCGACGTCGCGGTGCGCGACGTGGCTCAGTTCGTGGGCCAACACGGCCTCGAGTTCCTCGTCGTTCAGACGGTTCATCAGGCCTCGGGTCGCGCAGATCACGGCGTGATTGGGACTGCGTCCGGTCGCGAAGGCGTTGGGGATGTCCATCTCGGCCACGCCGACACGGGGCTTCTCCATGTTGGCGAGCAAGCAGAGCCGGTCCACGATCTGGTGAAGCTTGGGCTCCTGGGCCGGCGTCACCTCCTTGGCGTGCATCGAGAACATCGCGATCTTGTCGGAGAAGTAGTACTGGCTGAACAACAATCCACCGCAAATCACGATGACGAAGACCAGTTGAACGCCGACGTTCAAGAGCACCGTGAAGATGATGACGTAGAGGATGACGAGCGCGAGGCCCGTCATGAACATCCGCACGTTCAATCCGTGGTCGCTCTCAATCTTGGAATCGGCCATTACTTGGTCTCTTCGGGGCTGGCCGCGGCGTCGGGCGCCGGAGCGGCCGCTGCATCGCCCGAAGCAAGCTCCGTGGTGGCCCCGCTCGCGACCTGGGTCTTCAACGCCGCGATCTGCGCGTCGATGTCCGACGTGCCCTTGGCCTTGTCGAGTTGGGCCTGGATGTCGTCGTTCGTGCTCGTGAGGTCGGTGAGGGCGCCCGACGCGAGGAGCTCATCGAGCGCGCCGCTGCGGGCCTGCATTTCGGCGACCTTGTCCTGCGCGCGTTGCATCGCGGCCCCGGCGTCACCCATCGACGTCGAGATCCCGCTGACGGATTCAGAGATGTGCGCCGACGCCTCAGCGGCGGTGTAGGTCGCCTTGATCGTCTCTTTCTTGGTGCGGAAGGCTTCGACCTCGACCTGGAGTCGCTGGGCGGTGTCGGTCAACTTCTGTTCCTGGTCGACGATGGTGGCGTGTTGGGTCTCTAAGTCGGCCAGCTGCACGGTGATGGCCTGGCGACGAGAGAGGGCCTCGCGCGCGAGGGGTTCGTTGTTCTGGGCGAGGGCGGCCTTCGCCTGCTCGGCCAACTTGTCACCCTGGCTCTTCAACTGCTCCGCTTGGATTTCGACGCGCTTGCGCGCGGTGGCGACGTCGGCGACCGCGCGCTTCACCTTCGTGAGGTTGTCGAGCTGCTGTTCGTACGAGAGATCGAGCGTCTGGCGGGGGTCCTCAGCCTTGTTCAGCGCCGAGTTCGCCTTGGCCTGAAAAATGGTGCTGACGCGCTTCATGATACCCATGGGGGCCTCCTTAGTTACGAGTCCACACTAGGGGGCAACTCGGGTGCCCCGCGAACGAATGGGCTCGATCGATTTGTAAGAAAGTCGTTAACCGCGCGGCAGGTCGCGGTCCTGCTGGCCGGCCTGCGTCGCCAACTCCTGACGGTACTCCTCGAGGGAGATCGCCAACGCGTTGTCACCGAGCGAAAGGATGCGCGCGGCCAGCAGCCCGGCGTTGGTCGCGCCGTTGATGGCGGTCGTGGCCACGGGCACGCCCCGGGGCATCTGGGCGATGGAGAGCAACGAGTCCAATCCGTCGAGTTGCGCGAGGGCGATCGGGACGCCGATGACGGGCAGCGTCGTGACCGCGGCCAACATGCCCGGTAAGTGCGCCGCGCCACCGGCGCCGGCGATGAGCACTTTCAGACCGCGCAAGCGCGCGTTGAGTCCGTAGTCGATCATGGCGGCCGGCGTGCGATGGGCCGAGACGACGTGAATCTCACTCGCCACCCCGAAGCGCTCCAGGATCGTCTCGGCCCCCTTCATGACCTCGTGGTCCGAGGAACTACCCATGACGATCCCAACTGCTGGCTGCACTATGTCTCCCGTGTCCCCGTGCCGTACGCCCGCGCGCTCTCCCATGCTGTCACGTGGGCGGCGCGGGCGTCGTCGCCCACGACGGTGACGTGACCGAGCTTGCGCCCCGGGCGCCACGCCTTGCCGTAATCGTGCACGTGCGCCCCGGGGACTTCGCCGGCGCGCTCGATCGAGCCGGGCTCGTCGGCGCCCACGACGTTCACCATCACCGCCGAGGCCACGATCGGCTCGGTCGAACCCAGGGGGCGACCGCTGACGGCCAAGAGGTGGTTCGTGAACTGACTCGTGCGCGCACCCTCGATCGTCCAGTGTCCGGTGTTGTGGGGGCGCAGCGCGATCTCGTTGACGAACAACCCCCGGTCGCTCTCGAAGAACTCGATGGCGAGCACCCCCACGGCGCCGACGAGGTTCGCGATCTTTCGACCGAGTCGATTGGCTTCGAGTTGGGTCGCCGCATCGACGTCGGCGGGGAAGCGGACCTCGACGCACATGCCGTTGGACTGGACCGTCGAGACGAGGGGATAGTGGGCGTACCCGTGGAGGCCGCGAACGACCACGAGTGCGAGCTCGCTGCGCAGACGAAGCCGCTCTTCGACCACGACGCTCGTGGTCTTCGAGAGTTCGTCGATCATCGAGATGGTCTCGACCCGGCTCTGCGGGAAGAGGACACCGCGTCCGTCGTAGCCGCCGCGCGCGGCCTTCAAGACCGGCGGGCCCACGCCGTCGAGGAAGCCCTTCAACATCGGGTCCCTCGTCGAGTTGACGACGATGAATCGTGGCACGGGAATACCGGCGGCGTCGAACGCGCGTCGTTGGTGCCCCTTGTCGACGGCGAATCGAAGGGCGCGAGCACCCGGTCGGATCACGACGCCGCGGGCTTCGAGCACCGAGATCTGATCGAGGTCAACCAGTTCGTGATCGAAGGTGATGACGTCGACGTGGGCGGCGAGTTCGTCGAGTGAACTGACGTCCTCGGGCGATCCGTAGATCGCGGCGTCGGCGGTTGCGACGGCCGAATCGTCCGGTGAGGAGGCGAGGACGGTCAAGATGACGCCGGCGCCGTGGGCCGCGTCGCCCATCATGCGCGCCAGCTGGCCCGCTCCCACCACCCCCACCGATACCGGGCCAGTAGGTTGGGATTCGATCAACACGACCGTAACGATATCGGTCGAGCGAGGAGGTCCCCATGGACATCGCCATCGGAATGGACGTCGACGGACCACTCGAGAAGACGCTCGAGCGCGCCGCGGGGCTGCGCGAACGGGGCTTCACTCGTATGTGGTCCTCGCAGATCTTCGGACCGGACACGCTCACCGTCTTTGCCGTGGTCGGACGCGAGTACCCGGACCTCGACCTCGGTACCGCCGTCGTGCCGATCCAAACGCGTCACCCGACGATGCTGGCGGCCCAAGCGCGCACCGTGCAAGAGGCCATCGGCGGTCGACTCTCGCTGGGCATCGGCCTCTCGCACAAGGCGGTCGTCGAGGGCATGTGGGGCATCTCGTTCGATCACCCGGCGAACTACATGGGGGAGTACCTCGAAGCCCTCGCGCCGATGCTGCGTGGCGAACGCGTCAACGTCCACGGGGAGCGAGTGAGCGCGGTCACGATCGGTGCCCTCGGACCCGGGGACGTGCGAACTCCGGCGCTCTTGGTGGCGGCCCTGGCGCCGAGAATGCTGGAGATGGCCGGGACCGTGACCGACGGGACGTTGACGTGGATGACGGGCGTGAAGACCCTCGCCACGCACGTGGTGCCGACGATCAACGCAGCGGCGACGGCGGCCGGTCGGCCCACGCCCCGCGTCGTGTGCAGCTTGCCGATCTCGGTGACGAGCGACGTCGCCGACACCAGGGACACAGTGAACGAGCGGCTCGCCATCTACGGCACGCTGCCCAGCTATCGCGCGATGTTGGACCGCGAAGGAGCCGACGGTCCCGCCGACGTCGGTCTCTTCGGCACCCGCGAGCAGGTCTTGGAAAAACTGCACGAACTCGCCGAGGCCGGGGTCACGGAGTTCTCGGCCTCGATGGCCGGTGGGGCCGACGACCGAGACGAAACCTACGACACCCTCTTCGAATTTCAGGCGACCTAGCGCGAGTTCGCTAGCGCGGCAGTTGGGTGTGCTTGAACTCGTTCAGGTCGACACGATTGGTCATCATGGCGAGCAGCGTGGTCATGAGACCGACCGACGCGGCCGGGTCGTCGCTCGGTTCGCTCATGTAGCGAACGAAGGTCGCGTCGTCATTGACCACGAACGTCGGCACGCCGAAGGCCTCGAAGCGATCGAACTCCTTGTGACTGGCGGCGATCACGTCGTGGGGCCGGCGCGAGGCGACGTCGGCGGCGACCTTCGCCATGTCGACGCCGAGCGGCGCGAGGACGTTGCTGATCTCATCGAGGGTGACGAGGCGGATCGCCCGGTCGTGGCGGGCCCGAAAGAGGGCTTCGTGCGCGTCGAGGAAGTACTCGCTCTGTTGGTCGCGCACCGAGATGCCGGCCGCCAACGAGAGCAGATCGGCGTCGTAGGCCGGGTCGTTCCACACGTCGGGGCCCTCACCGCGGCTGCCTTGACTGAGCGACCACGGCATGAAATTGACCTCGAAGTCCGCGCCGGCGCGCAGCGCGGTGACGACGTGCAAGTGGATGTTCTTCGCGAAGGGACAGCGGTAATCGAAGGAGAGATCGAAGGACGTCATGGCCCGAGCCTAAAGGTCAGTGTCGCTCAGACTCTCACGGGTCACACCGGTACGGCGACGCCGTTCGCGCGACAGAGGTCCTTGTACGAGCAGAAGCGACAGGCGTTCACCGACGGGGTCGCCGGGAAATCGCCGTCGTCGTAGAAGCGGTTGATCTTGCCCCAGGCACTGGCCGCCGAGTGCGAGCGGGCCTTCACGACCACGTCGGTGACGTTGCGTTCGATGCTCTCGCCCTTGGCGACGTACATCAGACGGATCTTGGTCGGCTGCTCGCCGAGCTTGGCTTCGCACAGCGCGGCGTACAGTTCGGCGTTGGCGAAGGTCTGGGAGTCGTACTTGCGATTGGGCAGGCCGCCGGTCTTGTAGTCGACGATGGTGAGCGAACCGTCGACGTCGCGGTCGAGTCGGTCCAAGATGCCAAAGAGCGGCGCACCGTCGACGGTGGCGCCGAGTCGCAGCTCCACGCCCTCACTCGTCACCGACGTCGGGTCCTCCATCCGAAAGTACGTCGTGATGATCTCCTCGGTCTCTTGAAGGAGTCGGTTCATCATCGCGTCGTCCATGGCGATATCGGTTCGTACGTCGTCGGTGAGGATCGCCTCGACGGCCGACGGCACGAACTCCCGGGCCCGCTCGATCGTCCGCTCATCGGCTCGGAGTTTGAAGAGTTGCTCGAAGACGTAGTGGGCGAAGCGGCCCTTCGCGCTCGCGTAGGACGCGGGCTGGGGGATTCGCTCGATCGAGGCGTACTGGTAGCGGCGCGGACAGGTCTGAAAATCCGAGAGGCGAGAGGGGGAGAGGGATCGAGGCAGCTCCTGGGTAAAGGTCACGGACTCACCGTACGACAGGGCTGTGACGTCGAGCGACCACGTGGCGAGCGAGTAGAAATGGTGCATGAAACAACGTCCCGTCGTGACTCGTCACGGCCACGTCGTGCGAAGCACGCGTTGGAACGGGGTGCGCGCCGGCGACGAGGTGGTCGTTGACGGCGTCAAAGAGCGTCGTCAACACTGGGTCTTCGTCGCCCACGTCGTGAACGAGTCGACGAACGACGAATGGGTCGAGGTGCGCGGTGGACGCGTGGGCGAGGCCAAGGGCCGGTCATTTCGACCGGAGGTCATATACCCAGGTTGTGCGAAGAAGGGTTCTCGACTCGTGGGGATGTCCCTGGCGGCGGCGCCGCAACTGCCGATCCCTTGACGCGGTCGCGGTCGACCTCGTTGATCTTGCGCGAGAGCATGATCCACACTCCGGGAGCGCTGGCCACGAGGCTCACCACGACGAAGTAGGTGCGCACGCCCCACTCGGTGGCTAAGAATCCCGCCACGACCACCCCGATCGGCGCCAGGCCCAACGACATGAACCAGTCGACGGAGCTGACGCGACCGAGCAGTTCTCGAGGCACTTCGGATTGCATCATCGACTCCCAGATGACGTTGCCGAACAAGAGGAGTGGTGAGGCGACGACCGGAAAGATCATGACCTCCCAGAAGTTGGTGGCGAAGCCAATTGCCAGTCCGGCGAGCGACGCGATGGTCCAATAGGCGATCATGACGCGAATTCGTCGTCGCGGCATCTTCATGTTCGACGCGATGAGCGCGCCGATCGCGCCCGAGAAACCCATGACCGCGAAGGTGTAGCCCACGATCACCTTGCTGTCGTGCAAAGTGTGGCGCAGCAGGTACGGAATCAACACCGCCAAGGGACTGAACATGATGGCGTTGATGACTCCGGCGGCCACCAAGTTGGTGCGGAGCCACCTCGTCTGGCGAACGAACCGCACGCCTTCTTTGATTTCGGAGAGCATCGAGCTCCCGGGCGTGCGCTTGGGTGTCGGCGTCGGTTTCATCAAGAACAGCGCGCCGGCCGAGACGAGAAACGTGGCGCAGTCCACGCCGATCGCCCAGGACGTGCTCGCGGCGGCGATGACGCCACCGACGGCCGGTCCGATCATGTTGCCCATCAGATTGTTCGAAAGCGGACGAACCGCGTTCATGGCGGGCAGCAGATCCTCCGGCACGATCTCGGGCGTGAGCGCGGTGATACAGGGCATGAAGAGCGCGTCGAACGTCCCGAACAGGACGGCAAAAATGAGCAGGTCGAAGTACGTCAGATGATGGGTCGCAATGAGAACGACCAGGACGGCCGTCAAGAGCGCTCGAACGCCGTCCGAGATGAGCAGAAGTATCCGGCGCGAGAAGCGGTCGACGATGACGCCGCCGATCAAAAGGAAGACCACTAGGGGCGTCATTCGAGCCGCCACGAACCACGCCAATTTCGACGCGCTGTCGCCCGTCGTGTCGAGCACGAGCAGCGTGAGCGCGACCAGCGCGACGCCGTCACCGAACTGAGAGACGGTCTGACCGGTCACGAGCAGGCGTGGTTCGCGATGCTTCGCGAGTTGGACTAGGGCGATCTTCTTTTTCACCGGAGACGACCTTAGGACCATTCGATCCTCCAGCGCCTTCATTGGCCCACCGTGGTTCCATTGTGGTGACGTGGCCACTCGATATCGTGCCCCTATGGCATTGGATCTCGAGGACGCGCGGCGTCGGTATCACTTCTCATTCACCCGCGAAGACCACGAGCGACTGCCCTTTTACTCCGCGCTCATGATCGCGCTGGAGCGTGACCTCGTCGCTCAGGCGTTGCTCGCCGGCGTCCGCGTCGAACAGCGCAACCCGATGCTGGTCCTCGCGTCACTGCACCTCGCCGCGCTGCGAGGCCATCCGGTGCTCGCACCCATCTACGCTGACGCGCGACACGGATTGATCACCGACCACGTGGCGGCCGCCGACGTCGTCGTTGGTGCCCTCAATCGTGAACCGGAGTTAGTACGTTCAGAACTCCATCGATCCACGCAGACGAACGAACCCGGTCGTTCCGCCGTCTTCCAAGCGGTGATCGCGCTCATCGCCCAACGCGGCTATCCCTCGATCAACCTCGTCGACGTCGGAACCTCGGCCGGTATCAATCTCCACTTCGACCGGTTCCCGGTCCGGGCGAAGGACGACGGGAATCCGTTGACGCTCATCTGTCGTGACGAGACGCCCGTCGACCGCTCACTTCGGCTTCCCGAGGTTCACTCTCGCGTCGGCATCGATCCCGCGCCCCTCGACATCTCGGCGACGGAGGACCGGCTCTGGCTGCGGGCCTGTCTCTGGCCCGAAGAACCTCGACGAATGGATCGACTGGACGCGATCATCGAGCAGCGACCGAGCTGGCCCGCGACCACCGTGTTGCGCGGTACGGCCGCCGAACGACTCGGTGAGGCGATCGCCTCGGCGATCCGTTGAGTCTGACGGTCGTCGTCAACAGTTACGTCGTGGCCTATTTCACCGAAGCGGATCAGGCGTCGTTCTTCGAGGACATGGCCGAACGCTGCGCGGGGGGCAACGTGGCGTGGATCTCACTGGAGTCACCGTTCATGGTCAATTGGCCCACGTCATCGAGGTCGAGTGAGGGCGCCAAAACGGGCGCGACGCAAGTGATCGTGACGCTGCCGGGCGGTTCGCCGAGCGACTGGGGATGGTGTCATCACCACGGCCTGTGGACGAGATTGGACGTACCGGAGTACTCAGTCTCTTCGGTGGCGTCGTGAGCGGCAACCTACGGTGCTTCGGACAAGTGGTGGAGTTGAATCGTGACTCGTCCGCGACCGGCGGTGATGGCGCGAAAGTCGAGACCGTATCGGTGGAGTCCGTCTTCGGGGATGAACGAGGTCACGGTGACGGTGGCGGCGTTGTCCTGATTCGTCGAGACGACCTTGCCCCTTCGACTCTTGAGGTCATTGAGCACTTCACCGAGGTACTCGGTCGGGAACGTCGTCGTCACTTCCATTATTCGCTCCAGCACCACCGTGCCCGCGGCCTCGAGCGCCGCGCGAAGGCCGAGCGATCCGGCGGTGTCGAAGGCCGCCTCGGAGGAGTCGACGCTGTGGAACTTGCCGTCGAAGAGCGTGACGCGCAGTCCCACGACGGGAAAACCGGCCGGCCCGCCGCGCGCCATGGACTTCTCGATGCCGTTGCGCACCGCACTGATGAATTGGCGCGGCACCGCGCCACCGACGATCGCGTCGATGAACTCGAAGGGCTCGTCGGGTTTGATGGGCTCGACCTTCAGATTCACCACCGCGAACTGGCCGTGTCCGCCGGTCTGCTTCTTCAGTCGGCCCTCGCACTCGCGGGCCGAACGTATGGTCTCGTAACGCTGGACGTCCGGGGTCGCGGTCGTGACGTTCACGTTGAAGCGACGGCGCAGTCGCTCCAACGTCACCTTGAGGTGCGTGTCGCCCATGGCGTCGACCACGAGGCGGCGCGAGACCGGGTCGTGGCGCACGCGCAGCGACGGGTCCTCCTCGGAAAGTCGATGCAGCGCGGTCGCGATCTTGTCGTCGTCATCGTGGGACGCACTGAGGAGAGCCACCGAAAGAGCGGGCGCCGGCGAGGGGGCCGCCAACGTCGCCAAGTCAGCGCCGCGCCGCGCGAGCACGTCACCCACGGCCACGTCGTTGAGTTTCGCGACCACGACGACGTCACCGGCGACCGCGCGGTTGACGGGTACGAGTTTGGCGCCGAAGAGATGGTGAAGACCGTGAAGGCGTTCATCACTCCTGGTGCGCACGTTGACGAGCGTGAGGTCGGGCGTGATCGTGCCCGAGATGACTTCCATCACGACGATGCGACCCACGTACGGGTCGACGATGACCTTGAAGGCCCGCATGACCGGCTCGCCGTCGGGGTCGCGGTCAAGAAACGTTTCGTTGCCATTCATCAGCGCCGGTATCGGTCGAGAGACCGCGATCTCATCGAGCAGCGTGGCGAGACGATCGACGCCGATCCCGCGGGTGGCCGAGCCGCACGTGACCGGCACGATTCGACCCTCGATCATCAACTCCGCGAGCGCCGGTTCGAGCTCTTCGATCGTCGGCACGTCGCCCTCGAGGTACCGCTCGGTCAGTGAATCGTCGGCGACGACGATCGCCTCGATCAGGCTGGCGCGGACTCGAGATTCCAGATCGGCCAGCTCCGCGGGCACTGGCGCGTGGCGCGGCGTGGCGCGGTCATAGAAGATGGCCTCGTCGGCGAGGAGGTCGACCACGCCCTGAAGCGATGGCCCCTCACCGATGGGCAATTCCAACGGCGCGAGTGTGGGACCGACCAATGATTCGAGCGAGGCGAGTGTCGATTCGAAATTGGCGCGTTCGGCGTCGAGGGCATTCACGAAGATGACGACCGGGACGTCGGCCTCGCGCGCTAAGTCCCAGGTGGCGACGAAGTCTCCCTGGACGCCGTCGACGGCGCTCACGACGAGGACCGCGACGTCGGCCACGTCGAGGGCCCGCTCGACTTCGCCGTGAAAATCGATGAGCCCGGGCGTGTCCAGCAAGGTCAACTTGTCCTCGCCGATCCAGACCGGCGCCATCGAGATGCCGAGGGACATCTGATATTTGCGTTCTTCGGGATCGGTGGCACCGAGCGTCGTGCCCGCGTCAACCTTCCCAGCTCGCTCCAGACCACCGGTCGCGACTACGAGCGCTTCGAGCAATGACGTCTTGCCGACACCGTTTCGACCGATGAGTGCGACGGTCCGGGCCTTGGGGTGGCTAGGGGCGATGGTCAAAGGCACCTCGATTCACATGTGCTGCTGACCATAACGTAGCGCTCTCGAGGGAGCGATGCCCGGGCCAAGAGGCGCCAAGGTGGTGACTCGTTACGACGCGAGCGCGACGGAACCGGCCCGGTGAAAGCGTCGCGACCAACACGACGCTCGCGTCGTCGACACCGGCTACGCCGTCGAGGCGCGGAGGTGTCGAGCGATCTGGCCAGCCACTTCGTCCGAAGAGCGCGACGTGGTGTCAACGACGAGGTCGTAGAGGACGCCATCGTGGACGAGACGTGCCTGCTTCTCGGACTCTCCGACAACGCGATCGCCCCGGTCTCGCTCGCGCTGGGTCGCGACGTCGAGGTCACACGTGACGCCAATCCACGCGACCCGACGACCGGCGAGCGCCTGGTGAACTCGATCCTGTGAGTGGCGTCCGTCCAGGAACACTTCGTCCAGGATCAGGCGAACACCTGAGTCGGCGATCGCCGAAAGACCCAGTAGCCAGGCCGCTTCAAGGCGTCGATACTCGGCCCCGACGGTGACTTCGCCTTCGGCACCGAAGCTCAGGCCGCCCTTGCGGAACACGTGGTCCCTCGGCCGTGCGCCAATGGTCGCGTCATCGTGAATCTCCAGCAAGGCGAGCGGTAGTGCGCTGATCAAGGTGTCGATCCCAAAGACCAACCACGACTCTTCGAGAACGTCTTGCAGCGACGCGGCGAGCGTCGTTTTGCCCGAGCTTGACGCACCGTTCAGGACTATCACCTCAATTGGGCCGTCGCTGCCGGACGGGGCCACCTCACTCATTGCTCATCACCTCATCTTCGACGTCGGACTCCACTCCAACACAGACCGGCGACCTCGAACAACGTTGCACCGGGGATCGATTTCACCGCGCCATTGTGCACCGACGAGAAGTCCATTGTTCTCCCACCTACACTCAAGCGTCATGCGAGTGTCCAAGACCACCACGACCATCAAAGCGCCGCGAGAGATCGTGTGGGCGGCCGTCACGCTTCCGGAGCACGTGCGCCACTGGCAGTACGGCAGCGAACTGACCACCGACTGGATTGTTGGTCACCCGATTCGTTTTAGCACGCAGTGGCAGGGTCAGACTTTCGAGCAGTGGGGGAAAGTCCAGGAGTTCCGTGCGCCGTTCGAACTTCGCTACACGCTCTTCGCTCCGCGTCCCGGTCTCGACGACCTCCCGGAGAACTACTTCACGATGACGTACGTTCTCGATGACGTCGCTGATGGAACCAGGGTGACCTTCATTCACGAGGACCCTCGTGAACTCGACACCGTTGCTATCGACACCGACGCGGAGAACCCTGTGCTGGCGATGTTACGAGTTGTCGCCGAATCGCTCGCGAACGTCTAGAGGCGACGCGAACGCTGAAGAGACGGTCGTGTAGCCCGTCGAGGTGGGCCCTCGGGGCCCGAAGGGCCTACTTCAAACGTGGACAAAGTGCCGGGGCGGTGAGTATCTTCGCAGCTTCGACGTTCTCGAATACGCCTCGTCGCACGACTCGAAGCGGTTGCGACGTCGTGTTCTCGTCCTCGAGAGTGAACCGGTCGATCCGAGACTGCAATAGACGACTACGTCGCTGAAGTGATTCGCTAGTTCCCAATATTCGTCGAGGTGTGCGTTCCGGCGGCGAACAAGATAATGAAGAGGAGGAGTGTGGCCGCCCCGACACATCCCAGGACGATGCCGGCGATCGCCATGCCGTCACCCCTCTGACCGCGCTCTCGAATTTGCTTGCGAGCGACGAAGCCGAAAACGAGAGCGAGAATCGAGCCAATCCACCACACCCAGACGATGCCGAGCACCATCGAAGCGATGGCCAGGCCATTGGTCGACGTCGTTTGAATCTGTTGGACGTACGTGACCTGGGCCATCGGCGGCGGCATGCCGACGCTCATCGGTGCCGGTGTGCCGAAGGCGACGCCGCAAGTGGGGCAGAAGGCCACGTTCTCCGGACATTGATGTCCGTTCGAGCAAAGCAAGGAGTCCCCCTCGGTCCGGTGAGCAGTCAGGCGAAACCTAGCAGTTGACGGCCCTTCACCGACGTAATAGTCGGGGAATGGACGTATTACTCGGGGAATGATTGGCGCCTTCGTTCGCTTCGATTCGGGGCGTCGGTGCATAACAACTCAATGAGATGCGCGTGATAATTTTTTTCCTCGGCACTAGTCGGTCTCGACATGTTCGCGATGTCCGAACACAACACTGGTTCGCCTTGGGCGTGGTGGTGTTGCTTAACCTACGGGAGTGACTTCACCGCGACTTCGTTTGCATTCTGGTCAATGGGTGCGCGTTGTGTTGCTCGCAGGCGCGGTCATCGTTCTCGCATCTTGGGGCAACTCGACATCGGTCCACGAAATTTCGGATCACGCGTCACTTCGTCCCGCATCGTCCTTGCCCGCGCCCTCGGATCTCAAAGGGTTTGGACTGACGGCGTTCGCGGGAGAGGGTATCTGGCACGCTGTCGCACGACCCGTTGACGGGACGCAGGCTATCTATGAGGCGACACTGGTCCCGCCGGGCGGAACTCAAGTGGCCGGCGTTGCGTGGATGGACATGCGTCTGCTGTCTGCGCGCCTGTACTCGGGCTCGATGAGTCCCGGAAAAGGGCCGTATCGATTCACGGCGCCCGTTCAGCCGGCCTACGCAAGGACGTTGGTGGCCGCGTTCAATGGCGGCTTCGTGATGAACGTCGCCAAGGGCGGGTACTACACGGAAGGTCGCGTGGTCGATCCATTGCGAACGGGGGCGGCATCCTTCGTCATCTATGCAAACGGCAGCGTCAACGTTGGCGCCTGGGGCAGCGACCTGTCGATGACCTCACGTGTCGTGAGTGTGCGTCAGAACTTGGTGCCACTCGTGGCCGACGGGCACCCCACCGCGGCCGCGAGAGCGAATTGGCACGCGTGGGGTTCGACGTGCGGCGTCTATTCGTGCGCCAAGTCAGTTCCCGGCATCGATCATCAATGGAGATCGGGTGTCGGCATTACGGCCAACGGAGCGTTGATCTATGTAACGGGCCCGGCCCTCAGCCCGTACCAGTTAGCCCAGTTGCTCGTGCGCGCCCGCGTCATTCGGGGGATGGAACTCGACATAAATTCGAGTTGGCCCGACTATTCGACGTACGATCCACCCGTGGCGAACGGCCTCGCGTCGCCGTCAAACGGGAGCAAGCTCATTGCGTCAACCGTGCAAGGTCCTTGGACGTTCTTCGAATCAACGTGGCCGCGCGATTTCATCACGATGTCCGCACGCTCAAAGCCCTTAAAAAACATTTGAGTAGTCATCAATCAATACAACGACGACCTGTTGGAGCGGGTGACGTGGGAGCGGGTGACGGAATCGAACCCGCAGGTCGAGCCAGGAAGGGTGGGTTGGGCAATAAAGTCGTCGAAGCAACAACGCCGATCAAATCTCATTTCTTTTGATTACGAGAATGCGTCCATGTCGTCTGGCTTTTCGGGCACAAAGTCCTCGCAGCGAGTCCGACATATGCCAGGTGGGTTTTCGTCCACGTCTCGCTGGCCTAGCGCTGGTTGTAGCGAATCTGGCACGATTGACCGTCTGCCAGAACGATGGTGAAGGTGAAGACACCGTTTCGAGAACGTGCGCGTACGGCGACTCGCACGACCAACGCCTGACCGGTATCTCGGGTCACGATTGCTGTCGTTCCCAAGTGGCTCGTGACTTGAGGATGTCCGTAGAAGCCGGAACCGTGAATGCTCAGGGTCCTCGTTCTCCCGGCGACGGCGTAGCCGATGATCGACGTCGCGGTCGGCACTATCGGCGGCGTCGTGACGCTGAGCGTGAAGCTGAACGTTCCCACGTCACCGGACGCGTCGCTGACCGTGCCGTCGGCGCGGTACGTGCCCTTCGCCAAAGCTCCGCTCGTCGTGACGAGACCGCTCGTGCTCACGATCAGTGCGGGAGTACCGCTCTTTTGAACGTAGGTCACCGCGCCCAAGTTGGCCCCCACGTCGAGTTGGTTACTGAACGACGTTGAGTTCGTCGTGAGTACTGACGCCGTCAAGGGATCGCGTTGAACGAGCGCGCCGACTTTCAGCGTGAGCGTGAAGGTTCCCGTGTCACCAGCGGGGTCACTCGTCGTGCCTTTCGCGACGTACGAGCCGGCCGTTAATGCCCCGCTCGTCGTGACGAGACCGCTCGTGCTCACGACCAATGAGGGAGTACCGCTCGTCTGGACGTAGGTCACCGCGCCGTCGCTGCCCGTGACGGTGAGTTGGTCGTGGTAGGCCGGCGATCCACTCACTTTGACCGAGACGGTCGTGGAGACACTCTGGATCAACTTGCCGACGTCGAGCGTCAGAGCGAACGTTCCGGTGTCGTCGTTCGGGTCACTCGTTGTGCCCGTCGCGACGTACGTTCCGGGCGCGAGCGTGCCACTCGTGGTGACGAGTCCACTGGCGCTGACGAGCAACGCTGGGCTGCCACCGGTCTGGACGTAGGTCACGGTACCGACGCTGTTGGTGGAGACGATTTGGTTGGTGAAGGTCGCCGAGCCGGCCACCGAGACCGAGGTCGTGAGTGGCGTGTTCAAGAGGCCGCAGGCGTAGTCGCCGTCGTAGCCGAGTGACCCGTACTGGATCATCGCCACGCGCCCGCCGGTGAATGACGCCAAATCACAACCCACCTCCGCGGTCGCCAGCGAACCGAAGCCCGGGATCCACACCGGCACCGAAGGGAACGTTGACTCGGTACGGACGGTGATGACGTTCCACTGCTGCGACGTTGAGTAGACCCCGACTGACGCGACGCCGATGTTCTCGAAGGAGGCGATCATGCCTTCGATCGACGCTTCGTCGTAAGCGCCCGTCGCGGAGCTTCGCCCGTACTGGAGGGTTTCCCACTTGTTGCCGGTCTCCACGTCGAGCCACCACGGTGCCGCGATGGCCGAGGCCGTTGGCGAGGACGCTCCGTCGTCACTCTCGGCGTTGACGGCGTTCGCGAAAGCGACTCGCGCCGCGTTCCAGCCGTAGTCGTAGGAGCACGCGACGGAGTTGGCGCCGGAACATTCGCGCGGCGTCTGTTGGTTCGTCGGCCAGTTCGAGGCGTTCGCCGGGCCGGGATTTTCGGTGTTGGCGTAGAAGGCGGGTGTCGCGTTGGCGGCGCCATTGGCCCAGGTGAGCTCGCGGTCGAGACATTGGTTTGCGCTGAAGGTCGTGCCCCCGTTCACGCCCACGACGCCAAAGCCGGGCGACGGAGGTAACGGCTCAGTGCACTGGGGAAAACTGACGTCGAAACCCGTCGCCGTGGGAGCCAGTGGTGTACTGGCCAGGGCGGGGCCCGTCGTGGCCAAAAGAATGACCGCAGCCATGACGACAACGAACGAGGACTTCGTCAAAGAAAAATGCATGTGACCCAAGCCTAGGAGTGTTACTCGAAAGACCTTGAAGTCACTGCACTTTCAATGAAAACGATTGGAAGGCGCGGGCGAAATAGGGTCCACGCCATTCGGGAACTTACGATCCGAATTGGGCCGTTCGAGGTTGTCATGCGTATTGGCGTCAATTATCACTCGGTCGACGGCTGTTCGAGCGAGTGGGTGCCACCTTCTTCTGGGCACGCCAACGGGTAGCGTGGCGCGGATGGTGCGCGAAGCACACTAGGGGCACAGCGTTTCGTGGTTGGACGAGATCGGGGGGATCTTGTTTCTTGACTTTGCATCCTTGTGGGAAGAAGTTGCCGACATCGTGCCCGAACGCGACGCCATCGTGCAAGGGGAGCGTCGGATCAGTTACCGGGCCTTCGATGACGCCGCCGCGCGCTTCGCCTCGGCGATCGAGGCGGCGGGAGTCGACGAAGTCGGCAAGGTTGCCCTCTACATGTTCAACTGTCCCGAGTACCTCATCGCGCAGCACGGCGCGTTCAAGCATCGCGCCGTGCCGATCAACGTCAACTACCGGTACCTCGACAACGAGCTCGTGTACCTCGTGGACAACAGCGACGCACAGGTGCTCGTGTTCCATTCGTCGCTGGGTGACTGCGTGGCCCGGGTGCGCGACCGGCTGACCAACGTGCGACTGTTCGTCGAGGTCGACGACGGGGGAACGCACCTCGACGGCGCCGTGCCATTCGATGAGCTCCTGGGCCGCCACGAGCCCCAAGCTCGTAAGCAACGCTCGCCCGACGACCTTTACATGCTCTACACGGGCGGGACGACGGGGATGCCCAAGGGAGTGATGTACCCCCAGGGTGACATCACCGAGCGACTTGTCGCGGCACTAGCAGCGCTCCGCGCGATGCCGTCGGTGCCCGCCGCTCGAGAAGACGTCGCCCGTTTCGTCACGGCGGTGAACGAACAAGGCGTCGAAGCCATTGTCCCCTGCTGCCCCCTGATGCACGGTACGGGGATGTGGATCGGTGCCATGCCCGCACTGGTCGGCGGCGGCACGGTGGTGTTGCTCGAGGGTCGGTCGTTCGACGCTCACGAGGTCTGGCGCGTCATCGAGCGGGAGATTGCGACGAGAATCGTGATCGTTGGTGATCCCTTCGCACGGCCCATGCTGCGTGCGCTCGAAGAGCGCGAGACCGCGGGACAGCCCTACGACACGTCGAACGTGCGCAGCATCACCTCCTCTGGAGCGATATGGAGTTCTGAGATCAAGGACGGACTGCGCACGCGCATGTCGGCGATCCTGATTGACACGCTTGGTTCGACCGAAGGCGGCAGCATCGGGGTCAGCGGTGCCAATCGTGACGTCGGCGCGCCGACGGCTCACTTCACGCTCGCGCCCGATTCGAGGGTCGTCACCGAAGACGGACACGAGGTGAGTCACGGGAAGGGTGAACAAGGTATCCTCGCCACCCGAACCGCGGCGTATGGCTACTTCAAGGACCCGGAAAAGACCGCCCGGACGTTCATCCTGCTCGACGGCGAGTCCTACGTCCTGACCGGTGACTGGGCGACCGTTGACGAGGACGGCTCGATCAACCTACTGGGCCGGGGTTCGATGAGCATCAACTCCGGCGGAGAGAAGATCTTCGCCGAGGAGGTCGAAGAGGCCGTCAAGCGTCACCCGCTGATCGACGATTGTCTGGTCGTTGGCATCCCCGACGAACGCTTCGGCCAGAGAGTCGTCGCGATCGTCGCCACGGTGGCGCCGTCGCCACCGAAGCCCGAAGAGATCAACGAGTTCCTTCGACTGTCGCTGGCGCACTACAAGATCCCCAGAGAGGTGGTCGTGCGAGAAACGGTCCGGCGCGCGCCGAACGGCAAGGCCGATTACAAATGGGCTCACGAGGTTGCGCTTGAAGAACACGTCGGGCGTTGACGTCTAATTTCGGGGCATCGACGTGGACTATCGCGCACGAGAGTCGCGAGATCTGCGCTCCAGTTGAACCTCCATCCCTCGAAATCAGAACAAATTGACGTCTCGGAAAGCTCGCATCCGCGATGTCGCACCCAATCTCCGGTGCGACGGCCGGTTGGGCGGCGTAACGTCGAAGCTGTGACAGACGGGAGCAATACGCAAGACGCGCACGGCGACGATGTGACGCCTCTGGACATCGGCTCACGGAGGTTACTTTCGGATGGCCGCGCGATCCCGGTGCTCGGCCTTGGCGTGTGGCAGATCCCCGACGGTAAACCGGTGCAGGAGGCCGTCCATTGGGCGCTCGAGTCCGGTATCCGACACATTGACACCGCACGGTTCTATCGGAACGAGCGTGGCGTCGGCGACGCGATCCGGACGAGCGGCGTCCCACGAGAGGAGATCTGGGTCACCACGAAGCTCTTCCCCTTTGAAGCCCTCTGGGCAGAGAGGGCGTTCCAGAGGAGCCTTGGACGACTGGGTCTCGACTACGTCGATTTGTACCTCGTGCACTTCCCGCCTCCAGGGTTGCTCCTCTCGACCTGGCAGAAGATGGAGTCAATCGCCAAGCAAGGGCTGGCGAGATCGATCGGCGTCAGCAACTACAAGGTCGATGACATCAACAAGACGCTCCAGGCCGCAGACATCCCTCCCGCAGTGAATCAGATCCATATGTCGCCGTACCACTACTCAAAGGACCTCGCCGAATCCTGTGAGGCCCTCGGCGTAGCGGTCGAGGCCTACAGCCCTCTCACACGCGGGAAAAACCTCGATGACCCGGTCCCGGTCTCGATCGCCGAGGCGCACGGCAAGTCTGCGGCGCAGGTCCTCATTCGATGGAGCCTTCAGCGCGGCTTTATCGTCATTCCAAAGTCGACACGGAAGGAACGGATTGAGAGCAACGCACAAGTCTTTGACTTCGCGCTGACCGACGAGGAGATGGAGCAGCTCGACTCCGTCACCCAGTTCTCAGACTCAGTGTTGACGGCCTTGTCGTTGAGAAGAGGCCGCAAGCCATCGTGAGTCTCGCGGGATCGCGTCCAGATGGACTGCCGGCCCGCGCGCCACTCACATCCTCAGTCTCAGGTTCGAGTCCACTGCGTACGATTCGCCGCAACCCTGTCGGGTACTTCGAATCCCCTCGACAGTTGGAGCGGGTGACGGGGATCGAACCCGCATGGCCAGCTTGGAAGGGTGGCGGGTCACGAACGTGGTCTTCAACATAATCACTGATCAGCCTTAGTATCTACGGTCGCGACGACCCCCTTGCACGGTTTTGGGCACTCTATGGGCATCATCTACGAAGGTCCTTTTCTGAGCGGGAGCAACGGATTCGACTGCCGCGCCGTGCTTCGGGCTGCTCCGCGTGATTTCGGAGACTCGTCGGCTGTGAAACAGAGACCATTGGATATGCAGCCAAAAATCTTCAAGTTAGGCGACTTCGATGGTGTTAGATGTGTCGTTTTTTGACCAAAGTTTCGAATCCCTCAATTCGGACGATTTTGACGATCGTTTGCTCGACGCAGTCGTAAATCATTGGCACAACTGTTTGATGGATTCCGAGGAACGTGATTCGATTCTCGACTCATTGGGTATCACATTCGAATTCGCCAAGAAGATTCGAATTGGATTGTCGGACCGTACGTTGGGGCTCCAAATACCGGGGCGGCGGTGGAAGGCCGGATTACTCATCCGATCTCGACTCTTGGAATTCGGGATCTTGCGCGAAAGTGGACATGAAGAGTTCAGGGGTTGCGCAGTCGTTCCCATCATCATGGGAGGTCAAGTCCGCTCGATCTACGGTCGGCGACTTGATCGAAGTCGAATCGAGTTATGGGCGAGCGGCCTCCCCGGCACACTCTTTGAAATCGTCGGTTCGTCTGACGGCACGAGGGCGCTCGTTACCAATTCGGTGCCTAGCGGGATTTGTCTTGCGAGTGCAATCGATTGTTCGAACGGTGAAGAGTCTCCCTTCCTGGTATTCGCTCCTGGAAGCGCAAAAGGCTTCGAAAAGCGCGCCGCCAAAGAACTGGCTAAACGATTCGAACACGTAACCGTCTTCGGACGCGACGGAGCAATACTTGCTGAACAATTCCAACGACTCGGACTGCTGGTTTCGATCGCTGGTGAGGAGTTTGACGTAGTCAAAACGATCATCGATTCAACGGATGCACGTGGTGTTGTTGATGCTTGGCTGGGCAGTGCCGTTTCATTCGTCAAGGTTGATGCGCAGGTTCCGGACGAGGAACAGAACCCCCTTGAAGTGGCCAAGCCAATAACGACGGTGACTCCAGGTCGCGACGAGGCATTTGTTGTGTCTGGCCCGCGTTCATGGCGGATTCGTGGTGCGATGACGCGATCGAACGTTGAAGGAGATCGATTGAGCGTTGGACTTTCAGTTAGCGATCGGACGAGCGGAAGGTTTCATCTTGACACTCTTGATCTCTACACCGCGCGTCTGCGTCGACAATTCCTGGATACAGCAGCGACTGAACTCCGTGTCGACCGCGAAGTTCTAAACGCTGAGATGGCCGAGGTGTTGTTCTGTGCAGAGGCGCGTCGCGACGGCGGCCTCGATGACGCACTGACGTCAGTTGAAATGTCTGGATCAGAACGAGAACTCGCGATGCGATGGCTTGAGAATCCGGATCTCTTCGTGCAACTTCAATCGGATCTCTCATCATTGGGTGTTGTAGGTGAAGCCACAAACTTGCTGCTCTGCTACTTGGCGACGATATCGAGGAAATGTGAACGACCACTTGGGGTAGTGGTGCAGGCAAGTTCGGCGGGAGGTAAGTCAACTTTGGTCGACGCGATCTGCTCGCTCGTTCCCCGCGAAGACCTGGTGTCACTTTCGGCAATCACTTCGCAAGCTCTTTATTACTTGGGAGGCACGGGACTGCAGTACAAGGTACTTTCTGTCGCCGAAGAACGAGGAGCGTTACGAGCTACGTATCCATTGAAGCTCTTACTCAGCGAAGGGAGGATTGCCATTGCCTCGACGGGCAAGGATCAAGCAACGGGACGTCTGATGACGAAGAATTATGAAACTTCAGGACCCGTAGCTGTCCTCATGACCACGACGGCCGCGTCAATCGACCCCGAACTCGAAAACCGATTGATCGTAATTGGGGTAAGTGAAGAACGCGAACAGACCGAAGCAATTATTTCGGCGCAAATCCGAGGCGTTTCGTTGGAAGGGATTCTCGCTCGGCATGACAAAGGTGAATTGAGTTCGTTGCACGCCAACATTCAGCGGCTTCTTGTGCCAATGACAGTTGTGATCGGTAACTTCGATCACGAGTTTCCGAGTACTTCGACTCGTCACCGTCGCGATCACGCCAAATTGCTCTCAATCATCTCGTCGGTTGCTTTACTGCATCAATTTCAAAGAGAACGCCACACCACGTCACTGGGCGAATCGAACATCACCTACATCGAGGCAACTGAAGAAGACATAGCTTGCGGCCTTGCGCTTGCTGAAGCACTCACAGCACGTTCGGAAGACAGCCTTTCTCCACAGGCTTCTCGACTGCTCGAAGTGATTCGAGTGGAAACTCGAAAAGTTAACGGTGACCGTTTCACGTTGGAAGAGGTGCAATTCACGCGGCGCCAACTTCGCGAATTACTCGGTTGGACGGTGACTCAGGTCCGTGCAGCGTGTGACTCACTCGTGGCGATGGAGTATTTGCGGGTATCAGGTAGTGGAAGAGGCAGGAGCCGGACATATCGCTTATTGGATGATCTGAAGCCGAGTGAATCTGCCGTTAATTCAGAATCCGTATCGGAAGCAATTGGAGAAGCGTCGAAGTTGGTGAAGTTGGTGGGCTTGACCGTCGGGATTGACGATGAAGGCATGCAAAGTGACTCGTACATGACAATCCCTGGGGAGACTCCATAGTGACAGCCATTGAAAGCGCCGTAGCCGCCTACATGAGTTATAAGCGGAGTCACGGCTACGCCGAAAGTACGTTGCGAGTTCGTGAGTACTACTTGGCGTACATGGTCAGTTTCTTGAAGGACCTTGATGTAACTGATCCTCGTAGCGTCTCTCCGTCAATGCTGGAGTCGTATCAGCGCCATCTCTTTCATTCCAAAAAGCAAGACGGGCAGCCACTCTCTTTTAAGACGCAAGTGCAACGTTTGATTCCGGTGATTGGTCTCTTCTCGTGGCTCGCGCGTTCAGGAATGATTCCATTCAATCCGGCGTCCTCATTGGAATTGCCGAAGACGGAACATCGATTGCCTGAGGCTGTGCTGAGTGTTGAAGAGGTCGAGTCGATTCTCGCCGGTCCGGATACCAGTACGGATTTGGGAGCGCGTGATCGAGCCGTGATGGAAGTGTTTTATTCGACCGCAATCCGACGAACGGAATTGACGAATCTCCGAGTTTCCGACATCGACTTTTCTCGCGGTTCTCTATTCGTCCGTCAAGGTAAGGGAGCACGCGATCGATTCGTACCGATTGGCGAACGTGCACGGTCATGGGTAACTCGATACTTGAACGATGTCCGACCGAAGCTCGAGCGACGAACAAACGTCGACACACTTTTTCTCAGTGTGACGGGTGGCGCGATCGCTCCGGACGTAATGTCACGTCTCGTTGCTGCGTATGTCAAATCTGGTGCGCCAACGAAACATGGCAGTTGCCATCTTTTTCGTCACACGACGGCGACATTGATGCTTGATGCAGGTGCAGACGTGCGTCACATCGCCGAGATGCTTGGACATCAAAAGTTAGAAACGACAATGGGCTACACGAGGGTCTCGATGGCCAAGCTTCAAGAAGTTCACTCCCGATGTCACCCGGCGGAGCAGTCGCGTCGATTGGAAAGTTGAAGACACGATTTCAAACGAAGCATTGCAATGATCCTCTGATGGCAAAGGCTTTTGTCCCGTCCGACCCCGTAAAAATCCAGACCATTGGCAGTTTTGCGAAAGCGAGCGAGATGTAATTCAAGGAATTGCTGAAACAACCGCTACTACGACCCGACGACGGACCAGTTCTTGAGTATCGACGCTGATGTCGCGATGACGGGCCAGCCGTATGTGTTCACGAATGACGATCCGTTGAATGCGGAAGATCCGTTGGGCCTTGCAGGCGTACCAGTCTTTTTACAAAAGCAACTATGCGGAAAGAAGGGCTGTTCGGGCGGCGATCTCTCTGGTTTCATTTCGTCTACGGTGAAAACACTTGTGATTGACCCTGTGAAATCTGGTGTACATCTTGCGGCTGACGTCGTCAAAAACAAAGTCGTGCGCGAGATTGCGACTGTCGGGATTGGAGCTCTCGCGGCTGGCGTTACCGTAACGGCGTTGGTGTTGGCATCTCCGGAACTTGCAGTTACGGGCGCGATTGTTGGCTTCTATGCTGTTGCGACAGACTCTTCAAGTTGTTTCAAGGGAAATCGCGCAGCATGCGTCGGAGGAGCATTGGGAGGACTTTCTGAGCTCGGGGGACTGTTCCCGAATAATGCGTTTGTCGGAGGATTTTCTGCCAATGTAGGAATTGGGGCAACGGTGACGGATCTCACATTTCTGTTTGTTGGACGGAAGAATTGAGGATGAGAAAGTGGCTGCTGCGCTAATGGAGCGTTTCGGGTATGGGCCAACGCATCTGTTCCGTTATGAGATCAGATTTAGGCATGCTCTTGAGTCGCGTGACGCCTTTCCAACTCGAATGCGCGAAATTCGATTGACGAGAGGAGAGACTGGACTGGATTTGTGGTGCGCTAGTTGGGCGAATAATCGTGTTTCGATAATCGTCTTCCTCATTATTTTTTTAATGATCAATTTGGTTGATCGATTTAATGGCCCATGGGGCTCATTCGCACTTATTCCAGCGCTAATATTCTCTTCGCTTGCGCTGGTCCGCGCGCGTCAATCAAAATCAATTCAATCGTGATTCTCCTCCGAAAAAGTAACTAACCAAACTTGTCAAATCGCCAAACCTTCTGACTTAACGACGAGTTAGTAGAAAGTTTGGTTATCGCCCACCAAGGGCGACTTCAACTGGTCAGCGCAACAAGCTCTGCGAGTTTCTCTACGTGCGGCATTTAGTCGAGTGAGATTGACGATGGTGAAACTCCAGGAAGTTCACTCAGTGTGACCCTGAGGTCAGGAAACGGTCGCACGCTTCGTGATGGCTCGTGGTCGGTTTTTCTTCATAAAAGACAGGGACGCCGGTAGAATGGCGGGTATGGAATCCGAACTTAAATCGACCTCGCGACTGGGCACCCTCGTGCTCGAGCATCGTGACGCCGTGCTCGCGATTTCGCGGCGTCACCACGCGAAGAACGTCCGTGTCTTTGGCAGCGTGGTCCGGGGCGACGACTTTCTTTCAAGTGATGTCGATTTCCTCGTCGAGTTCGACGAGGAAGCTCATCCGCTCGACATTCTTGCGCTTGGATGTGATCTCGAAGAGGAGCTGGGTGTGAGGGTTGACGTGTGCACGCTCCAAGGTCTTCGGCCTTTTGTGCGTGACGAGGTCGTCGCCGAGGCCGTCAGTTTGTGACGAGACGTAATCAAGAGCGTCTGAGCGACATTGAAGACGCCATTGCAGCCATTGGTGAGTATGTCGCCGAAGGTGATTTGCACCAAGGTGTTGTCTACGACGCCTGCCGTGCACGTCTCATGGAGATTGGCGAAGCGGTCAAGCACATCGATACGACCCTGCTCGACCAGCGACCCGAGGTCGAGTGGAAACAGATCGCGCGCATGCGCGACGTCCTCGTCCATCACTACCACGACACGGATTTCGCGGTCGTGGAGGCGGTGATCGGCGAGAGACTGCCGGCTCTGCGCGTGGCCGTGGCCGAACTGAAAAGAATCGACGCCAGCACTTCGTAACCGCGAACGCGGTGGTCGGTAAATTTCTGGCAGTCGTCACGTGACGATGCGAAGCCGTTGCAATGTCATTGCGTCATGAGAGTCGAGTCGACGTTGGTCGTCACCGTAAGATTATTTTCGCGTCTCGTTTCCGTAAAAGTCCTGGTCATGGCCGCCTGGAACAGGGCCCACTACGACGTTCGCATCAGAATGCTCAATCAACCGCTACTACGATCCGGCGACCGATCAGTTCTTGTCGATCGACCCGGACGTCGCGACGACGAATCAGCCGTACGTGTTCACGAATGACGATCCATTGAACGAGGAGGATCCACTAGGACTCACGCCAGAAGCCGACGGAGAGATGTTCAACGAACTTGAAGCACCAGACCCGGATGGATGGGCTGGTGAAACGGAGCCCGAAGAAGGAAACTCTGGTGGAAATGTTGGCTCAAAGGAAAATAACAACGATACGAAGATCAAGGCGACAGAGCTCAAAGTGACAGACACGATTCAACAAGAAATGGAAAAGTATGTGAAGGACGGAGCAAGAATCGACCGGCCATATCAGCGATCAGTACTCACCATTCAGAACATCATTGACTCGGGGGATCCTGTGGCGGATCCAGGCGGTGCGCCAGACTCTGTTCGTTGGGATGTGCGAGGCTACAACGAATCTGACAACGAAGGAACTTACGAGCTCGTGGTGAATCTGAAAACAATGACAATCCTTCACTTTGGATTTGTAGGCAAGTGACGTATGCCACTCGAATTTTCGGCCAGTGAGGGCGATGCGCTTGGAGGGCTACTTTTCTACCTCGAGTCTGAGTACTCATTTCGCTTCGAAGCTGGATCACCCGTTGACCTATCGGACCGAGTTGGCAATGGTGGCGTGACCAGCTTGTTGATTGGCACGCTTCAGATTGAAGTAAGCGTCGATTCGACTGCCATTCTTTATATTTGGGGACTACATCCGAAATCACGATGGGAAACTGGTCCCGTCACTGCTCCAAGTCAGGAAGCGGGAGTGGTGCGACTCAGTGGTGATGTTTCATTGAATCGGGGAGTGAGTCTCAAGATCGCCGAAGTTGGAAGGTGGAAGACAACATTCGACTCAACATCTGGATGGGTTCGAGTTTCAGAAGACAACCTCGATGACGAAAGGCAGATTCTCGTTGCTTCAGACACGGTCCTAGGCATTAGGGACAACTCACTCAACACGATCTGGCTCCGACCGCTACTCATTTAGCATTGTTGATTGCCTTGACGTAATGGCAAGTTACGCGTCAGCATATCGTAGCGCTTGACAACGTAAAGAAGAGTTCCTCAAATCGACCCTCAGGGTCTTGCTTCTTCTGGAATCCCATCCCCCGCGGCCGGCGGGCGCGAAGCGCCAAGTCGGCCAAGCGGGCGGACTAGACGACCATCAAAATCGTTGAAATAAAGGGTTAGAGAACATTAATTGGAATCCTCAAAGTCGATTCCAAATTGACCAATATTGAGGAACCTTTGAGTAGGGCGAGAATCGTTCGCTTCGAAATGGGGGACTCGGTGGTCAGAAATTCAGAATTTGTAGAAGAGACTTGTGCGGTAATCGAGAAGTTGGAGTGCGATTCTATTGAGCGATCGCACGATGTCGGTCTCGATACTGAGTCGCACTGATCGTGAACGCCGAGGAAGCTGCGAAGTTAGTTCGAGAACTCCAAGGTTCGAGCAACTGTTCACACCCCATTCGCCTTCGTGGTGAGATCATCAATACTGCGACTGGCGAAGTTTCAGAACGTGATCTGCGGATTGCGTGCAAAGACCGGCGTGAAGTTGTCTGTCCGGCGTGCTCGTACCTCTACAGAGCTGACACTTGGATTCTCGTGTCCACCGGACTAGTGGGTGGCAAAGGCACGCCTGTCGTCGTCGGTACGCATCCGCGACTCTTCGTCACGTTGACGGCTCCGTCATTCGGTGCCGTCCACACGATTCGAGATAGCGGGAGTTGCGTAGCCCGATCCCGTTCCACTAGAACCCAATGCGTCCATGGTCGGCCAACTTCGTGTTCACGGCAACACACTGAACAAGACGTCGCACTTGGTCGCCCACTGTGCGATAAATGCTTCAACTATCGCGGCGCCGTCCTGTGGAACGCCCACGCGTCAAGGTTGTGGAACAACACCATCCAACTAATACGTCGGTTGTTGGCCGCGGAGGGAGGCGTTGGGCAACCAAATTTGGGCACGGTCGCTCAATTGCACTATTTGAAGGTGGCAGAGGTGCAGCGTCGTGGTCTAGCTCACTTCCACTGCGTGCTGCGTCTGGATGGACCCAAATCGATTGATGTTGAACCTCCAAATTGGGCGACGGTTGAACTACTTCAACGGGTCGTTCGCTCTTCGATCGAGAGAGCGCAGGCGCCCGATATTGACGGACGACCACTTCGGTGGGGTCGCGTCTACGACATCCAGGACCTAGCGCACCGCGAAGAGGAGGCCGTCAAGGTGGCCGCCTACGTTGCCAAGTATGCGGCGAAAACTACAGATGGTTCAAAGGAGTTGGCTCGACAGTTTCGCGCGCGACGTCAGATCGTGACACTGGTCGACGATCCTCACTTGCGGCGGTTGGCTCTCACAGCCTGGGATCTGGGCGGTGATGCGAAGTACGAATCATTGCGACTGAAGGAACACGCCCACACCTTTGGGTTCACGGGGCAACTGATAACCAAGTCGAGGGCATTCTCAACCACCTTTGCAGCCCTCCGCAGCGCTCGAACTGAGTACATGGCCGGCGAACGGGATGGCGACCCCGTCGAGGGCACATTTCACTTCGAAGGTCGTGGCTACGACGATCCTCGGACCACCCAGCTCGCGGAGCTGTTCTTCAATTTCGAACGGGAACTCAAAGCGGAAGCCCGCGCCAGGGAACGCGCGAAGTCCGAAGTGACTCCAATCTGAGGTTTCTCCCGCTGAATTCGCTCCAAAGGGACGGCGTACATCGATTCACCACGACCGTTGGAGTGAGGTGCCCAATAGAGATCACGAGCCGGCGACCCCGCGATGACGACGAGGCGGCACTTTGGAACGGTTCGCAAACGGTCATCCGGACGTTGGCAAGTCGTCTATCGCGTCGAAGGTCGCATGTACTCGGCGGGGGCGTACAAATTCAAAGCCGACGCACTCGCTTGCCTCGCAACGATCGAATCCGATCTTCGCCGCGGTGTGTGGATCGATCCTCGCGCCGGCAGGATGACGCTTCGCGTGTACGCCAAAGAGTGGCTCGACCAACGCAACGACCTGGCGTTCCGTACGAATGAGCTTTACACCTATCTGCTCGAGAGCCACATCATGCCCTCTCTGGGCAACGCAACACTCATAGGTCTGGCTCCGTCGAAGATTCGTAGTTGGCATGCCAGTCTCGCTCGGGATCATCCTTCGACCGCAGCCAAGGCGTATCGACTACTTTCTGCAATCTTGAGAACCGCGGTCACCGACGGCCTCCTCGTTTCGTCACTGTGCAAAGTCGCCGGAGGGGGAGTGGAGCGGCCCGCAGAGCGCCCGGTGGCGACCGTTCGCGAGGTTGAAGCGCTGGAAGCGGCAATGCCAGAACATCTTCGTCTCATAGTGTTGCTCGCGACGTGGTGTCAACTTCGTCGCGCGGAGTTGCTTGGGCTCAGGCGAAAGGACATCGACCTCGCTAACGGTTCGCTGAGAGTTGAACAGAGTCGAACCATCACGATGAAGGGAAAATCCCTCGTCAAAGAGCCTAAAACGGACGCGGGGCGACGTACTATTGCCGTTCCAGAATTCCTGATTCTGAGACTCCGTGATCACCTTGACCGTTTCACCGGTCCCGAAATTGATGCCTTCGTCTTCCGAGGCATTACCGGCGTGCCGTTGACGGGGAACGTTTTACAGGTCGCCTGGCAGCGTGCGCGCACGAAGGTCGGTCGAAATGATCTGCGCCTGCACGACCTAAGGCACACGGGCTTGACCCTGGCAGCCGCGACAGGTGCGACGACGGTTGAATTGATGCATCGCGCGGGACACTCGTCGTCAGTAGCCGCGATGCGCTATCAGCACGCGACCAAAGATCGCGATCGAATTATCGCTGACGCACTCGGTGCGATCGCCAAGCCAATCGACGAACCTCCGGCGTAAGTCCCGTCTCAAAGTTTCTTACCTTCAAACGCTAGATCTCGTCATTTTTGGAAGCCGAATTGGATCGTCTGGAACTCACGTCTGGGCACCTTTGGGCACTCCAGAATATAGTTTGGGCACCTATGGGCACTTCACAGCGGTCACTCGCGGTCACTCGTGGTCACTCGTGGTCACTCGAAAGTGCTTGAAACTATTGGACTCTCAACGAAAATCTTGAGAGCGGGTGACGGGAATCGAACCCGCATGGCCAGCTTGGAAGGCTGGAGCTCTACCATTGAGCTACACCCGCACGTCTCGTGCGAGACCCGAAGGAGTCTAGGTCACGCCATTAGCGTGGAGGGGTGGAGGAGACGTTTTACGACCAGGTCGGTGGTCACGCGTTTTTTGAACGCCTGGTCGCGAACTTCTACGCCGAGGTCGAGAAAAGCGATCTTCTGCGCCCGATGTACCCCGAGGATTTGACCGATTCGAAGCGGCATTTCGAGATGTTCCTGGAGCAGTACTGGGGCGGACCTAAGCGCTACTTCGAAGAACGCGGGCACCCTCGCCTTCGGATGCGCCACGTCCCTTTTCGCATCAATCGAGCGGCGCGCGACGCGTGGCTCGATGCGATGGCGACCGCTCTCGAGCGCGAACACGGTGGCCTGAGCGAGGACCAGTTCAACGAACTGCACGGGTATTTCGACATGGCGGCGCACCAAATGCGCAACGTCTAGCCGTTAATTCACACGACTTTCACGGGCAATGTAGTGATTTTTCGTCGCGCAGTCCTTACGCTTGGGCTATGGCACCTCGAATGATTCTGCGCGACGGCGAGGTGAGGATCATCACGGTGACTCCGGTCGCACGGGGCACCGTTCGGCCGTGCCTGGCCGCCATCGTTATGGTCGCTCTCGTGGTCGTCGGCGCGAAGCACGTGCACTTGATACACGAGCACGAGATGGTGCTGGGGCTCATCTTCGCCGGCCCCTTCGGCCTCGTGGCCCTCACGAGAACGTGGCGCTGGCGTTCGCACAAGGTGCACGTCACCAACGAGCGAATCGTCGTCGAAGGTGGCGTGTTGCACCACCAACGCAGCACGGTTGACTTGCGCGACGTAATCGCGCTGCGCGTCGATCAGCGGGTGACCGAGCGCCTTGCGCGGCGCGGCGTCGTCGTCTTGGAGACCAACGCGGGATCGGTCATGATCGGCAAACTGCGCCACCCCGGAGCGCTCGTTCGACTCATTGACGCCGAGCGGGCCAACGGTCAATTCGACCCGGCGCCCTACGACACCGTCTTCGGCTACGAAGATCCCGAGCCGTTCGACTACGAAGTGCGCCCTCGGCGTCGCAACAATTCATCCTTTGAATGAGTTGACGAATCTCCAAGTACCGTGACAGTGTGACTACTCGCTACCGATGCACCGCTTGTGGGAACCTCACGAGATTCGATGTTGTTGAGACGACGTCGATTCGATCCTTCCACCACTTCACCGTTGGCGGTGATCTGTCGATCGAAGAACCCGAGATCGTCGCGAAGCGTATTGACTCGGTGACCTGTCGTTGGTGCGGCCACGGACGCGCGGTCGAACTCATCGTCGAATCCAGTGACGTCTGAACCCAACGCTCGGTCATTCGATCGACCGCGCGTTCGCGCCGCGCCCGACGCGCTGAGTGGTCGCTGGTCCCTCGGGGTCGAAGCAACGGTTCCATTGACCGGGGTGACCCTCGTCGTGGCGATCAAATCGCACTGTGACGGTTGTCAAGAGTTCATCAACGCGGACTTGGACGTACTGCGGGTTCCGGTCCTCGTCATCAGCGCTCACGAGGACGAATCGTCGGAGTGGCGTGATGCCCGCCAGCCGGTACTCGTGTCCCCGGAAGCCTTTCGTCTCCTCGATGTCCGATGGCCCCCGTTCTACGTCTTGGTCGATCCGTTGGCGCGTCGCGTGTTGAGCGAGGGCGTGCTCTTTGGCCCCGCGCAGGTGGCCGCGGAGATCGCGCCGTATCTCGACGCCTGAGGTGTCACAGCCGCGATGCAGAGTTGTCGAGAGTGAAGGGTGCCGCCATGAGCAACGAAATCGAACTTTCAATCAGCTGCAACGACTGCGTGCGGCGCGGAACACCGGACTGTGCGGACTGTCTGGTCAGCTTCGTGCTGGGTGTAGAACCCGACGAACTCGTAATGACCGCCGAAGAGGCCGACGTCGTCCAACTCTTTACGTCCCAGGGCATGATGCCGCGACTCAAGTTCCAGCACCGTTCCGCAGTATCGGAGTAGCCCTGCTCGCGAGGGCGTTGAGTAGGTTGTTGGTATGGCTCGTCACTTGCTGGTGACCAACGACTATCCGCCGAAAACCGGTGGAATCCAGGTCTACCTACACGAACTGTGGCGTCGTCTCGAGCCCCAGCGCGCGGTTGTCGTGACCGCGACATCCGCCCCGCACACCGAGGTCTTTGACGCGACGTCCGAGATCGCCATAGAGCGGATCCCCGCGAAGACGCTTTTCTTTCCCACGTGGAGCGCGAAACGGGCCATCGAAGCGGCGATCACCCGTCACCAGCCCGATCTGGTCCTGCTGGATCCGGCGTGGCCGCTCGGTCTGCTGGGCCCCCAGCTCTCCGTTCCCTACGGCGTCGTCGTGCACGGTGCGGAGGTGACGGTGCCCGGACGAATTCCAATCGTGGCTTCGTCGATTCGCTACGTGTTGAAGCACGCCGCCGTCGTGATCTGCGCCGGGTCGTATCCGGAGTCCGAGGTGCGACGCATCACCGCGGAGTACGCGCCGCCAATTATTCAGGTGCTGCCCGGCGTCGACACCACGAGGTTCACACCACTCGATCCTTCGCGACGCACCGAGGTGCGACAGTCACTCGGACTGGACGAACACGCGTTTCTCGTCAGTTCCTTCTCGCGCCTCGTGCCGCGCAAGGGAATGGACACCTTGATTCGCGCCGCGACCCGACTGAAGTCCCAGTTCCCGAACCTGCAGGTCGCGATCGGTGGATCGGGGAGAGACGAGAAACGACTGCGCGCTCTCGCGGCGCGCCTCGGCGCGCCGGTCACGTTCCTCGGCCGCGTGCCGGATGACGTGTTGGGCGACTGGCTCGGGGCGAGTGACCTGATGGTGATGGACTGTCGCAGCCGGTGGTTCGGACTCGAGCAAGAGGGTTTCGGCATCGTCTTCGTCGAAGCCGCCGCAACCGGGGTGGCCCAAATCGCCGGACGGTCCGGCGGTAGTCATGAGGCGGTGCAGAACGGTGTGACCGGATTCGTCGTCGGCGATTCGCGCAGTGATGATCTCCTAGCCAAGGCGATTCGAACGTTGATGCTCGACAACGATCTTCGACTCGAATTCGGGCGGGCCTCTCGCGTGGGCGCGGTCGAGCGATTCGACTGGAACACGTTGGCCGCGCGTCTCTCGAGTGAACTCGCGTGCTTCGACCACTTTGGCGAGACAAACCGTCTGCCCTAGGGTGAGAGTGAGGGGGTGCGGTGCCACAACGAGCCACGGAGTCAATCACGGTCAGCGCCTCGCCTGAGACGATCTACGCGGTGGTCACCGATTTTGAGCACTACGCCGATTGGGTCTCGGATCTGAAGCGGATCGAGGTCGTGACGCGCGACGACGAGGGACGGGCCCTCGAGGTCGAGTTCCGCGCGGCCGCGTTCGGTCGCTCGACGACCTACACACTGCATTACGACTACGCCAAGGCGCCGGGGGAACTGTCGTGGCGCCAGGTCCAGGGTGACCTCACCGAGACTCTGAACGGTCGCTACAGGTTCGAGGCCGACGGCGATGAGACCAAGGTCACCTATGACCTCGAGGTCGAGATGCTCGTGCCGATCCCCACGTTCATCAAGTCCCGGGCGGCCTACCGGATCCAGACCCAGGCTCTTCGCGAGTTGAAGGCGCAGGCCGAGCGGCAGCGATGATCGACGTCGCGATCGGCGTTGACGTCGGGGGAACCAAGGCGTTGGCCTTGTTGGTCGCGCGCGACGGTCGCGTCCTCGCCGAAGCCCAGGCCCCGACGCCGCATCTGCACAGCGACCACGTCGGTACACCGACCGCCGACGTCGTGACCGAGTTGGTCAACGAGCTGTGCGCGCGTCAAGGACTCGACCCGGCGACCCTGCCGGTCTGCATCGGTCTGCCGGGCATGATGCGTCGCGACGGGCGTTTGGTCTACGCCCCGAACCTTCAATCGGCGTCGGGCGCGGACTTGGGTGCCCTGCTCGGGGCGTCGTTGGCGAGCCCGATGGTGTTCTGTGAGAACGACGCCAACTGCGCGGCCCTGTGCGAACACGAATGGGGCGCCGGACGCGGCATCGACGACTTCGTGATGGTGACCCTGGGCACGGGGATCGGCGGCGGCGTCATCGCCGACGGCAAACTCATCCGTGGCCACAGCGGCTTCGCCGGTGAAATCGGACACATGGTCGTGGTCGCGCGAGGGGCCGCCTGTCACTGCGGGAGTCACGGCTGTTGGGAGCGTTACGCCTCGGGCGGCGGCCTCAACCGCCTCACCCGCGAAGCGGCGATCGAAGGTCGTCTCCCGACGCTCGTCGCCCAACGCGGCAACGCCGCCGCGGTTCGCGCCGAGGACGTCACGGCCGCCGCCGCACAGAACTTGGATGAGGCCGTGGTGTTGATGAAGGAGATCGGGTGGTGGCTCGCGCTCGGTCTGGCGAACTTGGCGGCGATACTGGACTGCGGTCATTTCGTCATCGGTGGCGGACTGTCGATCGCTTCGGACATGGTGTTGCCCTCGGCGCGCGAGTATCTCGTCGACCTCGTCGAGGGGTACCGGGCCCGTCCGGCGATCACCGTCACCCCCTCGATGTTCGGGCCTCGCTCCGGCGCGATGGGCGCCGCGCTCGTGGCCTTTGAGCGCACGTCGTGAAACTCGGCGTTCTCCTACCGACGTTTCGAAACGGCGCCTCTGACGCCCTCGCCTTCGCCGACCGGGCCGTCGAGGCCGGCATCGACGGCCTCTTCGCCTACGACCACCTCTGGCCCATGGGCTCACCGACGCGGCCGTCCCTGGCGCCCTTTGCGGTCCTCGCGGCCGTGGCGCGACGCCATGACGTCGTCGTCGGTCCCCTCGTGGCGCGCGTCGGACTGGTCGGGACGCCGCACCTCGTCGAGCAGTATCTGACCCTCGAGCGCGGCGCGCCGTCGCGCGTGATCTGCGCCCTGGGATCGGGCGACAGACTCTCGGCCGCGGAGAACGAGGCCTACGACATTGCGGTGCGCAGCGCCGACGAGCGCCGAGCCCTGATGGCCGAGACGGCGCGCGAACTGATCGACCGCATGCCGATCTGGTTCGGCGCCGGGAACGACGAGACGAATCGCGTGGCCCGCGAGGTCGGCGCGACGCTCAACCTCTGGGACGCGTCCGCGACTCGTGTTCGCGAGATGGCGGCGTCGGGCGAGGTGAGTTGGGCCGGACCGGTGCCGAGCGACCTTCGCGCGACGTTGGACGCGGTGTGCGACGCTGGTGCGACCTGGGCGATATTCGCGCCCGACGTCGACGTCGAAGCGCTGCGACAGTGGCGCGAGGCAAAGGATGATTAAAATCACTTGATGGAATTTCGTCGCGTCAACGGCTTGCCGCCGTACGTCTTCGCGCAGATCAACGGGTTGAAGGCCGAGGCGCGCGCCCTCGGGCGCGACGTCATCGACTTCGGCTTCGGGAACCCCGACCTGCCGAGTCCCGACGTGGCGGTGGCGAAGTTGGCCGAGGCGGCGAACAACCCACGCAACCATCGCTACAGCGCCTCGCGCGGCATCCCGAACCTGCGCCTCGCGATGGCGACGCGTTACAAATCGCTCTTTGACGTCGACCTCGACCCCGACACCGAGATTGTCACGACGATCGGCGCCAAAGAGGGCCTCACGCACCTGATGTGGGTCCTGCTCGGTCCCGGTGACAGCGCGTTGGTGCCGAGTCCGAGTTACCCGATCCACTTGGCCGGCCCGGGCTTCGCCGGCGCCAAGGTGATCACGGTCCCGATGCTCGATCCCGGGGCCACGACGAACGATCCCGGCGATGACTTCTTCGCGGGTCTCGTCGAGGCGTGGGAGAGCGCCGAGGTGAAACCGCGGGTGCTGATTTGTTCCTTCCCGCACAACCCGACGAGCGCATGCGTGGATCTGGCGTTCATGACGCGGCTGGTGGACTTCGCACTCGAACGCGAGTTGATCGTCTGTCACGACTTCGCCTACGCCGATCTGGGCTTCGACGGCTACAAACCGCCGTCGATCCTGCAGGTGCCGCGCGCGAAGGAATGCTGCGTCGAGCTCTACACGCTCACCAAGTCCTTCTCGATGGCCGGGTGGCGCGTCGGGTTCCTCGTCGGCAACGCCGAGATCGTGGCGGCGTTGACGAAGTTGAAGAGCTACCTCGACTACGGCACCTTCCAGCCGGTCCAGATCGCGGCCATCGTCGCCATGAACGAGGCGACGGACTACCCCGAACACCTGCGCGTGATCTATCAGTCGCGGCGCGACACCTTGATCGAGGGACTGAATCGCATCGGTTGGGACGTGAGAGCGCCGCGCGGATCGATGTTCATCTGGGCGCCGATGCCCGAGCCGTACCGCGAGATGGGTTCACTCGAGTTCTCGCGGTTCCTCATCGAATCGGCCGACGTGGCGACCAGTCCCGGCGTCGGTTTCGGCGAGGGTGGTGACGGACACGTGCGCTTCGCGCTCATTGAGAACGAACTGCGCACGTCCCAGGCGATTCGCAACCTGCGCAAGGCCCTCACGAAACTGGGCTGAGCCGGGTCACGGCTTCAACGGATTCCTCTTACGGGGTGCCGGCACGCGCGACGTCGACGCGGACCGCTTCGATACACCCCTCGGTCTTGTCGGCGACCTCGAATCGATCGCTCGAGCCCGCCGTCATGACGTAAAGAGTTCGGCCGTCGCCGCCGCCGAGCATGCAGGCGAAGGCGCGTTGCGAGCAGGTCACGGTCCCCGTGACCTCGCCGCCTTCGGCCACGCGCACGCACTGACGAGTCAGCGCGTTCGCGAACCAGATCTGTCCGTCCGCGTCGAGACACATACCGTCACTGGCGGCCATCTCGAGTGGCGCCCACACCCGTCGATTGGCGAGCGTGCCGTCAGCGTGGACGTCAAAGGCCGTGAGTCTCGATCCGAAGGTCTCGCCCACGATCAAGGTTGCGCCGTCGGGCGTGATGACCGTGCCATTGGGAAAGGCCATGTCGGGCACGACTTGGATGACGTCGCCTTCGGCATTGAGCACCACCAGGTTCGTGGTGGGCGGGGGCTCGGCGATGAAGCGCTCGACGCCCAGTTCGGCCAAGCGCGCGTCGAGGTCGAATCCGAAGTTGCCGACGTAGCAGTAGCCCGTCGGCGACACGATCATGTCATTGGCCCAGAACACGCAGTGTTCGCTGATGTCAGCGAAGGTGGCCACGTGGTCGTCGTGAAATCGCAACACCTTCTGGTCGGTCATCGAGACGCTCACGAGATCGCCGTCCGGCAGCCAGCCGAGGCCCGAGGGCTGGGTCGCGACCTCGTGTTCGAGGACCTCATCGGATCCGTCGCTCGCCATGGAATAGATGCCGTGTCGGTAGAAGTCGGAGTACCACAGACGGCCCTCGTGCCAGCGCGGTCCCTCACCAAACCCGAGTCCTTCGCGCACGACTGTTGCGGTGAATTCCTTCATGGTCCTCCGTTCGACGTTCCCTGAAACCTACTCAAGCGTGTTCGAGCGCGCGACGCCACGCCGCGTACCCGAGGTCGACGAAGAGTGGGTCCTGCGGCTCGAATCGTCGGTCGTAGGTCCAGAGATCGTTGAGTTCATCGAGCGACGACCACAGACCGGCCCCGAGACCGCAGAGCGTCGCCGCGCCGCGCGCGGTCGCTTCTAGGGACGTACTTCGCAACACTGGGAGTTTCGAATTGCTGGCCTGCAGTTGCAGCATGAGGTCCACGGCCGCCGCGCCACCGTCGGCGCGCAGTTCGTGCAGAGAAATGCCGCCGTCGTTGAACGCGTCGGTCATCGCGCGCACCTGATACGCGAGCGCCTCAACGAGCGCGCGCGCGATCTGTCCTCGACCGACGCCGCGACTGAGGCCGGTGATCGATCCGCGCGCGTCGGCGCGCCAGAACGGTGAACCGAGTCCCGTGAAGGCCGGTATGAATTGCACGCCGGCGCTGTCGCTCACACTTGTGGCGAGGGCCTCGAGTTGCGACGAATCGTCGATGAATCCCATCTCGTCGCGTAGCCACTGCACGGCCGCGCCGGCGACGAACGCCGATCCCTCGACGGCGTAGGTCGGGGCCGCGACCTCGCCCAAGTCCCACGCGAGGGTCGTGATCAGCCCGTCGAAGACGCCGGGATGGTTCTCGCCGACGTTGGCGAGGATGAAGGCACCGGTGCCGTAGGTCGCCTTCACGACGCCCGGGCGAAAGCAGGCCTGACCGAAGAGCGCCGACTGTTGGTCGCCGAGGACCCCGGTGATCGGCACGCCGGCCAGTTCCGGGACGACGTCGGCGCTGACGGTGGCGAAGTTGGACAGTGACGGTTGGATCGTCGCCAGCATCGCGGGATCGACGTCGAACAACGTGGTCATCGTGTTCGACCAGGACATCGTCGCGAGGTCCATCAACATCGTGCGTGACGCGTTGGACGGCTCGGTCACGAAGGCTCCGTCCTCGGCGCCGCCGGAGAGCCACCAGACCAACCAGGAGTCGACGGTGGCGAAGCTCGGTGCGTCGAGGTCGTCCATGTGACCGTGATCGAGGAACCAGCGCATCTTGGACGCCGAGAAGTAAGAATCGAGCACGAGTCCCGTCGTGGCGCGCACGACCGGCGTCGCACCACACGCGTCGAGTTCGTCGCAGTAGGCGCCGGTGCGCCGGTCCTGCCAGACGATGGCGCGGTGGGGGAGTCGTCCCGTCGCACGGTCGAAGGCGACCGTTGTCTCGCGCTGATTGGTGATGCCGAGCGCGACGATGTCATGTCCGTTCGCGCGTGCTCGCGTGGCGACGTCGCGCAGCGTCGCGACGCAGAGAGCGGCGATCTCGTTGGCGTCGTGTTCGACCTCGCCCGGTCGTGGGAAGTGTTGGGTTAGTTCGCGGTGCGCGGTGTCCTGGACCGTGGCGGACCGGTCGAAGGCGACGGTGCGCACTCCCGACGTGCCGGCGTCGAGGGCGAGAACCAGTTCCACCGGGGTCAGGCTACTGAGGGTTACCGGGTGGTTTTCGAGTAGATCATTGGGCTAAAAATAATTGTTTCAAAAACAATCAAAATTGAGTTGACGCGGTGTAATTACAGTGCTGTAATGACACAGCATCTTGCGACGAGAAGTGGTCTGACCACTACATCTTGTGGCCGAAGGGGAAAAGGGTAGTAAACTGGACCTCCCGACTCCGGCGTCGCGAGAGGCGTGTTCTTAGTGTCGGTTTCGGCAAGAAAAGAGAGATTCATATGGCTATCGCACCTCAGCGACTGGGAATTGGCATCCGCCGCTACTTCACGACCGACGACCGGCACCCGTACGACGAGGTGACCTGGGACCGTCGTGACGCTCGGATTTCGAACTTCCGCGACGGATCAGTCGCCTTCGAACAACTCAACGTCGAGGTTCCCTCCAGCTGGTCGTTCAACGCCACTAACATCCTCGCCCAGAAGTACTTCCGCGGGACCCTCGGCACTGAGGAGCGCGAGACCAGCCTCAAGCAGGTGGCTGATCGCATCGTCGACACCATCACCGCCTGGGGCGTCGAGCGTGACTACTTCGTCGACGACGAAGAGGCCGAGGCCTTTCGCGCCGAACTCAAGCACCTTTTGATCACCCAGAAGGCGGCCTTCAACTCACCGGTCTGGTTCAACATTGGTGTGAAGGGCGTGCCCCAGCAGGGGAGTGCCTGCTTCATCCTCTCGGTCGAGGACTCGATGCGTTCGATCCTCAATTGGTACACCGAAGAGGGCATCATCTTCAAGGGCGGCTCCGGTGCCGGCGTCAACCTCTCCAAGATTCGCTCCAGCGCCGAGATGCTCGAGGGCGGTGGCACCGCGAGCGGTCCCGTCTCGTTCATGCGAGGGGCCGACGCCTCGGCCGGCACCATCAAGTCCGGCGGCAAGACGCGCCGCGCCGCGAAGATGGTGATCCTCGACGCCGATCACCCGGACATCGAAGAGTTCATCTGGTGCAAGGCCAACGAGGAGAAGAAGGCGCGTGTCCTTCGCGACAACGGCTTCGACATGGACTTAGACGGCAAGGACATCCATTCGATCCAGTACCAGAACGCGAATAACTCCGTGCGCGTCTCCGATGAGTTCATGGACGCGGTCGTGGCCGACGGTGACTGGGACTTGAAAGCCCGACACGGTGGTCGTGCGGTCCAGACCGTGAAGGCTCGTGAACTGTGGCGCCAGATCGCGCGCGCCGCGTGGGAGTGCGCCGACCCCGGTCTCCAGTTCGACACGACGATCAACAAGTGGCACACGTCACCCAACACCGATCGCATCAACGGATCGAACCCGTGCTCGGAGTACATGCACATCGACAACTCGGCGTGCAACTTGGCCAGTCTCAACCTGATGAAGTTCCTCCAGGACGACGGCAGCTTCGACGTCGACGCCTTCAAGCACTCCATCGAAGTGCTCTTCAGCGCGCAAGAGATCATCGTCGGCGCGGCCGACTACCCGACCGAGAAGATCGCCGAGAACTCGCGCAAGTTCCGTCAGCTCGGTCTCGGCTACGCGAACCTCGGGGCGCTCCTCATGGCCTCGGGACTGGCCTACGACTCCGACGAGGGCCGCGCCTGGGCCGCCGCGATCACCGCGTTGATGACCGGCCACGCCTACGCCGTCAGCGCGCGTACCGCCGGTCGCATGGGACCCCACGAGGGCTACGAGGAGAACGCCGTGCCGATGCTCGACGTCCTTCGCATGCACCGCGACGCGTCCTACCGGATCGACGAGGCGTTGGCCCCGGTCGAGATCCTCGAAGCGGCGCAGCACTCGTGGGAAGAGGCCGTCGACCTCGGCGCTCGCCACGGTGTTCGCAACGCCCAGGCCTCGGTGCTCGCGCCCACTGGCACCATCGGTCTGTTGATGGACTGTGACACGACCGGTATCGAGCCGGACTTGGGACTGGTGAAGTTCAAGAAGCTGGTGGGTGGCGGCAACATGGCGATCGTCAACCAGACGGTGCCGCGGGCACTGCGCAAACTCGGGTACTCCGAGATCGAGTCCCTGGCCATCGAGGCCTACATCGACGAGAACAAGTCGATCGTGGGCGCCCCGGGCCTTCACCCCGAGCACCTCCCGGTCTTCGCCTGCTCCATGGGCGACAACACCATCCACTACCTCGGTCACGTGAAGATGATGGGTGCCGTTCAGCCCTTCATCTCGGGCGCGATCTCCAAGACCGTGAACATGCCCGAGGACGCCACCATCGAAGACGTGGCGAACCTGCACATGGACGCCTGGAAATTGGGCGTGAAGGCCGTCGCCATCTACCGCGACAACTGCAAGGTCGGACAACCGCTCTCGACCGCGAAGAAGGACGGCGAGTCCACCTCGTCGGTCACCGCGACCGACTCGGTCGCGGCCGAACTGGTCACTCGCATCGAGCAACTCAAGTTGGAGCTGGAGGTCGCGAGGTCCGAGAGTCACCACGTCACGATCCAGGCCCTGCGCGAGCGCATGCCGCGCCGGCGCGTCTCGACGACGTTCGCCTTCCGTGTCGCGGACTGCGAAGGCTACGTCACGGTCGGTGAGTACGAGGACGGTCGACCCGGTGAAGTCTTCATCAAGGTCTCCAAGCAGGGTTCGACATTGGCCGGCATCATGGACGCCTTCTCGATCTCAATAAGCCTCGGCCTGCAACACGGCGTGCCGTTGGCGACGTACGTGCGCAAGTACGTGAACATGAAGTTCGAGCCGTCGGGCATGACCGACGACGCCGATCTGCGCATCGCGACGTCGCTGGTGGACTACATCTTCCGCCGCTTGGCGTTGGACTACTTAAGTCCGGGCGAACGCGAAGAGTTGGGCGTGCTCTCCACCAGTGAGCGCATTCAGCCCACGCTGCCCGAGGTCGCCGAGCAGGCGACGCCGACGGTCAACGTCAGCGTGCAGCCGACACTCGTCGACGTGAGCGAGAAGCCGACCGAACAGCCGAAGTTGCTGAGTCGCGACCAACAGCGTGACGCGCCGATGTGTTACCAGTGCGGTAACGCCATGCAGCGAGCGGGCTCGTGCTACGTGTGCTCGAGTTGCGGCGCGACGAGCGGTTGTTCTTGATATCAAATTGCACTCGAACTTCAGTGGATATTGCACTCGAACTTCAGTGGAATTGCATCCATCTTCAGTGCGGTTGCATCTGAACTTCAGTTGAGTTGCATCGAAGTTCAGTAACTGTTCTGATCGGTTCGCCCAAAATTGGTTGGCCGCAGGAATAGAGATCGAAAGGAGGTGACTAGATGGCTAAGAACACAGGACGCGGTTACCGTGAAGGCGAAGTTCGTGACAGGAGTCAGGTCTACAACCCAGTGACCAAGACGTGGACCAAGCGTGACGCAGGGACGGGCGAATTCATTGGGGGCAAAGAAGGAGGCGACCCGTACAAAGGAGTCCGCAAAGAGCGCTGAAAGTTGATTCACCACCAGTCAGGCGTAGGGGACGCCGGTCGACAGCGATGACGCGAATTTGCATCCTCTGAATTGATCGCCTTTCGCGGTTCTGAGGCGCAGCGCACTTGTTTGGTGGAGATTTTGGCTTTGTGATGGAGACGCAGAGATAGTGTCAAGAAAATGAAGGCGCACGGCAAGACCGTTGATGATTTTTCTTAGTCATAACACTCCTTCTGTGTTCGGCGAGCATCGATGTGAGTTCCACGAGCGGGATGGCGAGCGCTGCCATCGTTCCGCAATGCACCGCACACAACCACATCACAGCGAAGCTGAGTCACGTGAATGGTGGCGGAACTTGGTTCTTCTTTCTAGTTGAGTTCACCAATCGTGGAAAAGCGTCCTGCTCCATGTCGGGTGTACCTCACGCGCAGGCCGTAGATGGGCCGAAAAGAACCGCGGTCGGTGCTGCCGCCAAGTACGTATCACTTTCGGGCGCTCCTCGTCGTGGATTGGTGGTACTGCACGCTCACGGAGGGAAGGCGTACGTCGAGTATTACGTTGTCAATGAGACCGACTGGACGACCAAACTTTGTAGGCCCGACACTGCTAGGGGAGTGATTCTGAGTCCAGTCAGCAACTGGGGCTTCTACATACCTATCTCACGTCTCGGCGCAACGGAAGTTTGCACGAAGCGAGTCAGCACCTAAGTCGGCGCCATTTCGTCACAGTCTTACTGAGTAGAACCGGGAGTCCGTTTGGCCCAAAAACTTCACTTCAACGAGCCTGGGGTGTCTGCGGATAACTTGATATCTCGTATATTGTGAATTGACTTGGAATGATGTGAATATTGGCCAATTCGTGCGTTGTTTGTCCCTGATGAGCGCTAACGTTTCTGTTAAGTACTCGTGGGGGGGCCGCGGGAGTGCCGAAACCAAAGGGATGGCTCATGTTGCGAATCCAAAATACACTCGCTAATCACCGCCGGAGGATTATTCCGGGCCTCGTCGCCGTGGCGCTAGCGGCGGGCTTTGGCGTCAGTATCATCGCCACGCCTAACGCCCTGGCCGACTACACGACCGGGTGCGGCTACGGCTATAACGCGGCCGGAGGGGGCTTCGGCTCCGGGACCGGGAATAACTACGCATACGGATACCTGAAGAACGGTACCTTTGGCTACGGCTACGGAAATCAAGTCTGTCCACTCGCCGTCACGACGACGACGCTCCCTGGTGGGACCGTGGGCACCAGTTACTCCCAGACACTCGCGGGTTCTGGCGGGGCCGGTACTTACGTGTGGACCGAGACGGGCGCACTTCCGACCGGACTCAGCCTCTCGAGTGCGGGAGTCATCAGCGGCACGCCGACGGCAGCGGGCGCGTTCCCGTTCACCGCAACGATGACCGACGTAAATGGTCAGAGCACGACGAGCTCGTTCTCAATCACCACGGTGGCACAGGTAACGACCACGACCACGCCCAAGCCCAAGTTCCACGCGATCGCGGTTCACGGATCCGCGGTACCGGGTCGAACCGAGACACTCGTCATCACTGGCGTTGGTTTCTACGGGAAGCCACGCGTCACGAGTAACGAAGGCGGAACGACCGTCGTTGTCACGCACGATCGTGGTACGCAGCTCGTTGTGCGCGTCAAGGTACGAGCCGGTTCGAAGAAGGGCTGGCACACGTTCACGATTCGCTTGGCGAACGGACAGACTTCTAGAGTGAACTACTTGGTGAAGTAGTCGTCAGATTCTTGGCACCGAGACTTCCTTCGGGCTTGGAATGCGGTTGACCACTGAATGGGAATGTGAGTTCGCCAGCTACGGCTTGGACTAGAACGGCTCGGTGTACTTCATTGAGGGCGTGACTGTCGCGGTGGGACGTAGGTTCATTTCGCATGCTCGTGGGCAATCGCTCGACTAGTTATCTACCACGATGGGTTCACGTCTCCCCGCCCACTGTCGTTACTCTCTTGAGAGTTCTCGCAGATCGGTTCGCAGTGGGATTGCGACCCAGCTACACCCCGTGTGTCGCGCAATGGTGTCGCCTCAATTCCCCTCTGACCGAGCTGCGCAGGACAGTGCTTGTTGCGGGCATTCGACATACCATGGCGAACGCAGATTGGGTTCGACGCGCGGCGAAGTTCCGCTGGCCCGGTACCATTCGTTTCCATGGCCGACCTAGATACTTCGCCAGATGATCACGTCACGGTAGGCGACGACTGGTCGAAGGGACTCATCCTCACCGTGCGATCCCCGGACCGGGTGGGGATCGTCGCCAGTCTGGCCTCCAGCATTCAGGCCGCGGGCGGCAACATCGTTGAATTGGACCAGCACGCCGACGTCGTCGAGGGTGACTTTGGGTGCCGCGTGGAGGTAGCTGAAGGAGTGGACGCCTTGGAACTCGCTCGGCGTCTCGACGTGATTCAATCTTCGCTCCCCATGATCTATACGATGACCCCGATTGCTCGTCGCCGCTCTCGAGCGGCGGTGCTCTGTTCCTCGACGCTTCACTGCCCGAGCGACCTCATCGCGCGAAGCGCCATCGGACAGCTGGACTGTGAGGTCATTGCCCTCGTGAGCGATCGGACCGCGGCGCGTGAATTAGCCCAGCGCTACGGCGTTCCTTTCACACACCTCCCGGTAGGCGAGGATCGCGCCGAGCAAGAACGTCAACTCGGCGACGTGCTCGACGAGTTGGACCCCGACCTGATCGTGCTGGCCCGCTACATGCGTGTCCTTCCCGCCTGGCTCGTGCGTCGCTACGAGCAACGCATCATCAACATCCACCACTCGTTCTTGCCTGCGTTCGTCGGGTCCAACCCCTACGCTCGCGCCCACGAGCGCGGAGTGAAGATCATCGGGGCGACGGCCCACTACGTCACCGCTGACCTGGACGCGGGGCCGATCATCGCTCAGGATGTCGTGCACATCTCGCACCGCGATGACGTCGCCGGCATGACGCGACGCGGCGCGGACATCGAGCGTTCGGTGCTCGCCACGGCGATCCGGTTGCACCTGGAACAGCGTGTCATTGTCTTCGGATCACGTACGTGCGTCTTCGATTGACATGATTTCCGTCTCTTGAAGTGAGATGGACCATAGGGAGGCGGCTATGAGTTCACGAACGGTGACGGTGTTGGGGTTGGGCTGGATGGGAGCCGCGATCGCCAACACGATGATCCGCGAGGGTCACGGCGTCACGGTCTGGAATCGCATCCTAGAGAAGTCCGCGACCTTCGCGGGGCGGGCTGAAATCGCTCCGACGGTGCTCGCCGCAGTTGAATCGAGCGACGTCATCTTCGTGTGCGTCGTGAACTACGAGGCCAGTGACGAAATGCTGCAAACCCCTGACGTCACGGCGGCGCTCTCCGGAAAGACGCTGGTGCAATTCTCATCTGGTACGCCGGAGCGTGCCCGCGAAGCGGGACAGTGGGCGCGCCTGCACGACGTGTCGTATTTGGACTGCACGATGTCCGGTGGTCCTCTGCAAATCGGCAACAATCTCGGCACGTTCTTCTACACCGGACGCCAGGAGGTCTTTGACGCCTGGCGTGACGTGATAACGCCACTCATCGGCACGAGTACCTACTGCGGCGAGGAGTTGGGCTACGCCGCCGCGCTGGACTTCGCTCGGCTCGGTGCGCTCACCGGCGTGTTGACTGTCTTGGGAAATGTGGTCTCGCTGCTGCAGGCCGAAGGGGTGCCGTTGGATGAGTTTGTTCCAGCCCTGGGGTTCCTCAGCAGTGGTTTTCTCGAGGGCGCGCTACGGGCGATGACCGCTGACGAGTACCCATCGGGGTCGGCGACCCTCATGACGTGGAGGGCCTGGGCTGACCAATTCGTGCAAAGTGAACACGACGTCGGCATAGATCCTCGCGTGGCGGAACTAATTCGCGATTGCCTCGCTCTCGGTATTGAGCGCGGCCAAGGCGACGATGATATCTATGCGCTCTTCTCGGCCTTTGGGCCGACTCAGTAACTACGGACGCTCCCAAGCGCTCGCGCGTAGCTGAGCTGGATCAGATGAACGGAGCCGAGACCGTTGGTCCGGCCGGACCAAGACCGGCGCGTTCGCGAATGAGCGTTTCGACGCGCTCGAGATCGTCCGGGGTGATGAACGGCCTGACTCGTTTGCCGAGGTCGAGGACCAGGCCCTCCTTCTTGGACGTTCGCTTGGTATCGAGGTTGGCCCAGTAGCCCGGGTTGGCCGTACCCCAAATTCTCCCTCGGCCCATTAGAGCCGACAGCGCCACGCGTTGCACGCCGACGATCGAGCGGTACGGAACCTTCTTGGATCCCCACAGGTAGTAGTGGCGAATCTCTAGAACGTCGCGTCCGCACACGATGCCTCTTTCTCGATAGTCCTCGACCATGGCCCTAATGTACCGTCCTCAGAGATCCGTTGAGCGTCGTAGTGGCACTCGATTGAGGTAGTCGCCGTCGACGGTGTACACGGCGCAACTTCGGACTGCGTTATCGTCCGTTAAAGCAGTCGGCGCTGTTGGGGGAAACGATGAGTCAGGCAGAAGAGTCGATCGAATACGTGAGCGATGAAGATACGGTCGCCGGCGTCGTGCACGGCGACGTCTTCGTCTCCACCGAGGAGTTAATGGTTCGCGCGCGCCGAGCGGCAACTGGTCTACGATCACTCGGCGTGGAAGCGGGTGGCTCCGTCGCGCTCCTGCTGCGAAACAGCCACGAGTTCTTCGAAGCGGCGTTCGCCACGTCGGCGCTCGGCGCGGCGACGGTGCCCATCAACTGGCACGGCAGCGCCGAAGAGGTGGCCTACGTCGTCAATGACTCTCAAGCGGCCGTCGTCGTGGCGCACGCTGATCTCTTGGAGCACGTTCGCCACGCGTTGCCGCCCTCGGTCACGATTTTGGGCGTCGCGACACCGCCGAGCATCGTCGAGAGTTTCGAAATCGCTGCCGCTGCCGCCGCGCTTCCGAGTGACGTCACGGTATGGTCGACGTGGCTCGAGGGCTTCGACGAGATCCGTGACGCCTACATCGGCGATCCACTGTCGATGATCTATACCTCCGGCACGACGGGACACCCCAAAGGAGTTCGACGGCTGCCCGGCACGAATGACGGGTCGCTCGCCATTGACTACTTGACTGAAGTGACCAAGCTCTTCGGCGCGTGGCCCGGTATGCGCACCATCATCGCCGGGCCGATGTACCACTCGGCGCCCTACGCCTACGCGCTGGTGGCCGCGCGCGCCTACGGCGCGTTGTTGGTGCTCGAGGACCGCTTCGACCCGGAGGAGATCCTCGCCTTGATTGAGCGTCATCGCATCACCTCGATGTATATGGTGCCGACGATGTTCGTTCGGCTCCTGCGACTTCCGCCAGAGGTGCGGAGCCGTTACGATCTGTCCTCGCTACGCCACGTATCGCACACCGCCGCGCCGTGTCCACCGGACGTGAAGCGCGCGATGATCGAGTGGTGGGGACCGATCGTGGACGAGTTCTACGGCAGTACCGAGGTGGGATTCGTCACCGGGTGCACCAGCGAGGAATGGCTCGCGCATCCGGGCACGGTCGGGCGTCCCCTGCCATCGAGTGACGTTCGAATCATCAACGACGTCGGACCGGTCCCGGTCGGTGAGTCCGGCGAGGTGTTCGTTCGGGCCCGAGCGAATTCAGATTTCACGTACTTCGGCAAGTCCGAGGCGCGCGCCGAAATAGAGCGCGACGGACTCATCACGTGTGGCGATATCGGGTTCCTCGACGCCGACGGCTTCTTGTATCTCTGTGACCGCGCACGCGACATGATCATCTCGGGCGGCGTCAACATCTATCCAATCGAGATCGAAGCCTGCCTCTTGAAGCTCACGGGTGTCGCGGACTGCGCGGTCTTTGGTATCCCCGACGACGAGTACGGCGAATCGATCGCGGCCGCGATCAAACTCGACGAGGGAGTGACCCTGAGCGCCGACGATATTCGTGCTCACGTTCGCGAGCACTTGGCCGGTTTCAAGGTGCCCAAGGTCGTCACGTTTCACGAAGCGCTGCCGCGAGAGGATTCGGGCAAGATGTTCAAGCGCAAGCTCCGCCAGCCCTACTGGGAAAACACTGGTCGCTCCATCTAAGCGCGGGATTGAACCGTCTTGGTTGAACGTGTCGTTCGACCTCCCCGTCTCGTTGAGGCGTTCAAGTAAAATCGATCCATGTCGGATTCCGGTACTCCAGCGCCGCGCGTACCGAATCGAGCCGGTCTCGAATCGCTCGGCCAAGCCGTCGAAGGGCGTCAAGGCGGACCGCGTCACCGCCAGAGGGCGAAGCGCTCACCGAAAAAGATCATCCTCGTCACACTCGCCACTGTCGTCGTGATCATCATCGCGGCGGTGGGCGGTGATTATTGGTACATCAACCACTTGATCAATCACGTCAATGTTGGTTCCGAGACCAAGCAGACGTACCACAACACCGAGAACATCCTGTTGGTCGGTTCAACGACTCGTTGTGGTCTCAAGGTACAGAACAAGGCGTACGGACTCTGTTCCCAGGGCGTGACCGGGGTCAACAGCGACGTCGTCATGATCCTGCACCTCAATCTGACGACCAACCAGGTGTCGATTCTGTCGTTGCCCCGTGACGTGTTCGTCCCGAACGCACGTATCGACGGCGCGAATAAGATCGACGCCGCCCTCTACAACGGACCCTCGCAGCTCGTCGCGGCGATCCAAGAGGACTTCGGCATTCCGATCAACCACTACGTCGAATTGAATTTCGACACGTTCGCCGACGTCGTGAACGTGCTCGGCGGAATCAAGATGTACTTCCCGATGGAAGTATTCGACGCCTACTCCGGTTTGTACGTACGTCATCCCGGATGTATCCAACTCAACGGAACTCGCGCGCTGCAGGTCGTGCGGGCTCGCCATTTGCAGATACGCTTTCCCGGCGACGGCACGGACTATCGCACGTGGCCTCAAGAGGCGCTGTCGGACCTCGCGCGCATTCGACGCGACCACGAGTTCTTGAAGGTCTTGGCCGACGCCGTCAAGGCGAAGGGCATCGCGAACCCACTGACCGACCAACGTCTGGCGACGTCGGTCGCCCGATATCTGACGGTTGATCAGGGACTTACCACGAGCGCCCTACTCAGTCTCGCCGAACACTTCCACGGCGTCTCGGTTGGCTCAGTGCCGGAATTGACGGTGCCGGTCGTGCTCGTCGAGACACCAAACGGCTACCTCTACCAGGGCTATTACTACGGTGACGTCGAGTTCCCGATCGAGCCCGGTGTCACCCAGACGGTCGATCGATTCTTGAACGTCGCTCCAGATATCAACACGATGGACGGCCAGCCACTGCCCGCGAGCTCGACCATCACCGTTTCAGTGTTGGACGGAACGGGTGTCCTCAACCAGCAGCACGTCGTCGCGGCCGGTCTTCGTCGTCGTGGCTTCGTAATCCGCGGCGTCGGAACGGCGACCCCCTTCGGTGTTCGTGAAGAGACCGTGGTCTATCACGCCAACAACTCCGCGACGTCGTTGGCCGCGGCGCAGGCTGTTCTCCATACGATCGAGGGACCGGCGGTGATGGCGCTCGGACGAACGACCACCGGTGCCGACGTGACGGTGCTGACTGGCTCGGACGTCAGCGTTCTCGCTCCGCCGCACAAAACGTCGACGACCACCACCACGCTCAAGAAGAAGCGCCACGCAACGGCAACGACGACGACCACAAAGCCGGTCACTCAGATAACCGTCGTCGATCCGTCGGCCGTCAAGCACGACACTGAACTCTCGGCACCGACCGACGTCACGCAAGCGTTGCAGCCGTGGGATCCGCGTTCGTGTGGCCCTAACGGCACCGAGGGGCCATAAGGGACCCACGTCGGTGAGCGCCGAAGTGGTTACCGGCGTGTCGCGCGTAACTCCTTGCGCCACACCATCTTGAGGGCTGACCAGTCGTCGTCTAACGCCGCGACCTTCACGTCGACGAGACCGAGAGGCAGTACCGTATTTCGAACGATGTTGTCAGTGATGTCCGAGCGATGACCCGCAGCTTTGCGGGGCCATGCGATCCACAGTGATCCGTCCGGTGTGATCGTGTTGGCAAGCGACTCGATCTCGCGGTCTAACGACGCGGCGTCGTTGATGAACGCGATGACCACGTCCGACGTCGTAGTACCACTTCGACGAAGGAGTCGCACGCTGGATGGGAGGTCGCCGATCGCCCAGTCATGAGGAGCGTCGATCAACGTCACCCGATGGCCCTCTTTTACGCCCAACTTCTTGGCCAAGGGTGTCCCTGAGTAGCCGGCGGTCACGACGTTGAGTGTAACTATCGCCCGACTACGTGGCATTCCGTGATGGATCGTCGAAAATGTTCACTTTTTCACACTCGCGTCACGCACGTGGTACTCGCGCGAGCGAGGTGCATTCAAATATCGTGCAGCGACCTGTCCATTGTGATATCTATAAGAACACTCAAAAGCAGGGGGAGCCAATGGCCCAATTCGATATGAAGAAACTTGACACGTCCGACCGCATCGTTGCCGGTGCCGGAGCGTTGACCCTCATTTGCCTGTTCTTGCCGTGGTGGGGTGCTGGACCATTTTCGGTAAGTGGCTTTAGTACGAGTTACGGATGGATCGGCGCAATCCTGATCATTGCCGCCGCGGTATATCTCGTGATGCTGCGATCCGGCTCGAACATGCCGAAGAATTCCTACGGACCGGGCGTCACCGTGCTCGGACTCTCAGCAATCGGCACGCTCATCGTCCTTCTACGGTGGCTGACGATTCCCAAGGGCTTCGGCTACGGCCCCCAGTACGGCATGTACCTGACGATCATCGCGGGCGTCGTTCAGGCCGTTTTGTCGTACCGCCTCTTCAAGGCGTCCGGTGAGAAAGTGCCGTGGGAGAACAAGAAGTCGCGATAGTCGCCCGTTTCGAAACGCTCGACAATCGACTCAGTTCGGAGTAGTGACTTATCGTGCGCCAAGGCCTATTTTTCCCTCCCTTTGACGGCGTGGCCGATCCCCATCGGCTCGTCGAATTGGCCCAAATGGCCGAAGCGGCTGGCTGGGACGGCATCTTCCTCTGGGACCACCTGCTGTACGCCGGAGGAGTCACCAAGATCCTCGACCCGTACATTTCGCTCGCCGCCATCGCGACCGGAACGTCGAGCATCCAACTCGGTGCGATGGTCACGCCGCTCAATCGCCGTCGGCCCCAGGTCGTAGCTCGCCAGGCCGTGACACTCGACCTTCTCTCGAACGGACGCTTGATCCTCGGATTCGGCATCGGTGACGACGGTGAATCCGGTGAACTCTCAAAGTTTGGCGAAGCCACTGACGCGAAGGTACGCGGTCGAATGCTGAGCGAAGGACTCGAGGTCTTGACGGGACTGCTGTCCGGTGGCCCGGTCAACCACTGGGGTGAGACCTACCAAGCGAATGACGTGACGTTTCAGCCGACGGCCGCACGCGAGAGCGGTATTCCGATATGGCTCGCCGCGCGCTGGCCGAATCGCGCGCCCATCCGTCGCGCCGCGCGCTTCGGTGGCGTCCTCGTGATTCAAATGAAGGACCCCAACGATGTCGTCGCGTTGCGTCAGCGACTGAGTGAGGACGGCGCCGATCTCGAACACTTCGACGTTGTCGTCAGTGGCTTCATCGGCGACGATCCCTCACCGTGGGCGAGGGCCGGGGTCGACTGGTTCTTGAGCTGGATCGGTCCGTACAACATGAATTTCTCCGAGGTGCGCGAGATGATCGTCGAAGGCCCGAGGAAGGTCAAGCCCTAGAGGTCCTTGCGCCACGCCACCATGGCGCCGGCGACACGAGCCCCGAGCGCCTCGTTCACCGCGATCATTGGCTCGTTCAGCATCGAGTTGAACGTCGTGATCTTTCTCGTCGGGTACTGCCCGGACTCGAGTAGTCGCATGGTCGCCACTTTCAAGAGACCGCCGAGTCGGTGACCCCGGTGGCGACGAACGACCAGCGTGTCCCACTGATAGGCCGTTTGGGGCTGATCGCGCGACACGGTCAGTTCGCTGTAGCCCACGAGTTCGCCGCTCGCTCGATGCCGGGCCGCCGCGACGAGTAGGTCGCGACCCATCCGGTGCGTGGTCGCCTCGTGGAGGCGCACCCGCGCGGCGTCCCAGTGTTCGGCCTCGACGTCGATGTCGACGTGCGGCGCCTCGGTCGGCATGATCGCCGAAAGGTGCGCCCGTGCCTCGACGAGCTCTTCGGGCGTGCCGTCGGTCCACGAGATGATCTCGTAGTCCGTGGCGAATGGACTCCACGTTTCCCAGAGGTGATCGAGCTCGCCGCTCGGGCGGGGCCATTCGAGGTCGCGACGCACGTGCTCCTCGGCGATGCGGTATCCGTGACCGGCGGCGAAGGAGCGGTTGGGACCCGAGCCGATCTCGCGCGAACCTTCGATCACGAAGATGACCAGCGTCGGGCGTCTGAGATCGCGCGCGGCGGCTTCGAGCTCTTGAAGGAGCGTCGAGCCGTAACCGCGGCGCCGTTCGGCGGGATCGACGAAGAGGTTCCCTTCGATGAAAGCGAGATTGTCGTCGCGGGTGACTTCGAGGGCGCCGACCGCGACCGGTCGCTCCGCCGTGGGGCCGTAGGAGTAGAGGTGAAAGACCCTCGGTGCCGTTTCGTCGATCGACCGAGCGCGCCACTCATCGGGGTGCCAACCCTGCCCGGACTCACCGTCTCGGCTCCGCTCGGAGCGCTGGAGCACACCGAACCACGCGTCGAACTTCTCGTCGCTGTTCGCGTCGATGCGCGTGAAGTGCACGGCGGCTACTCGACGACGTGGTGAGAGGGGTGGGGCTCGCGCCCGTCTTCGCTGGCACTCAAGAGGTGTTTAAGCCGCAGCATGAGCGCTCCGCCCACTAGTGCCGTGACGCCAGTACCCAGGGGCCACCAGTCGCCGAGGTGATCGTTGAAATAGAGCGCCGTGATCGCCGGGGCGAGCGTGCCCGAGACGCCCCAGGCCAGACCGGCGGCCGCGTTGTAGCGGCCCCGCAGGTGTTCCGGGGCGATCTCATTCACGAGCGCTGGTCCCACCGGCGAGAGCATCGTCTCGCCGAGGGCGAAGATCACCATCGCGGCACACAGTGACACGATCGCGAGCACCTTCGGGAGCGCGAGCGCGGCGTCGAGGATCACCCAGAAGACGAGCCAGAAGAGTGCGACCGTCGCCATGACCTTCGTGCGGCTCTTGCCCTCAATCTTATTCAAGACCCAGAGTTGAGAGCAGACGATGGTGGTGGTATTGAAGAAGAAGATGATGCCGATCACGTGAATCGGCAGTTTCAAGTTGTTCACCACGAACAGACTGAAGCCCGCTTCCTGGGAGCCGTAGCCGCCGATCATCAAGACGACGGCCGCGAGCACGTAGCGTCGCAGGCGACGATCACGCAGCACCTCGCCCCAACCCTCGGCCTTCAGTGTCGCGTCATCTCGGAGTTCTTTGATCGGACCCCCGTAGCGCCAAAGCGAAAGGACGATCAAACCGCCCATCAGAGTGATGCCCGCGTTGAAGGTGTAGAGGATGACGAAGGACTCCGGGTGATGGAGGTCGACGATGCTCGCCGAGACGAGACCGCCGAATCCGATGCCGAGATTCACCAACATGAAGTTGAAACCGAAAGCCCGCTGGCGATGTTCGGACGGCACGATTCGAGAGAGCAACGTGCTGCTCGGCCCCCAGCCGGCGCCGCCGAAGAGCGCGAGCAACAGCGCCGCCACGGTGGCTCGGGATTCGGTATGCGCGTGCGCCCAGAGAATCAGCGACGCGGCGTCGGCGATGACCGCGACCATGATCACGCGGATCGGGCCGAATCGGTCGGTGAGCGATCCCCAGACGGGGCTGCTACCGATGCCGACGAGCGCGGCGGCGGAGAGTAGGAGCGTGGCGAAGTCCGTGGAGAAGCCGCGCACGTTGTGCAGGTAGACCACGAAGAGCGAGAGCGTCAGACCTTGACCCATGCACGAAACGAACGTGCCGGTGAAGTACCGGCGCAGTGGGCCGGTGATAGAGCTGCGAAAATCGGCAGGAACGAGCGTCTCGATGAGTTTCATGAATCCGCCAGACTACGTCAGCGTCTTGTGCAGCGAATCACAAGTTAATAGATTGTCATATGGCGTGGAGTATTACGCTTGAAGACACAACTCACCTCGTCGCGCGAGTGGAAGGCAGTCGATGGTCCTTAAGAGTTCCCCGAAAAGCCGTACCGATCTCCTCTGTGAAATTGCGCCCGACGTCGAGCGCCTCTATAACCGACACCTTGAGGCACCGCGCCTCTGGTATCCACACGAGCAGATCAATTGGGGCGAGGGCGAAAACTTCGCGGACGTGCCGTGGGAGCCGTCGCAGTATCCACTCAATGAGGGTGTGCGTAGTTCGATCTACGTGAACCTGCTCACTGAGGACAACCTGCCGTACTACACCCATACCCTGCTCAGTCACGCCCCCAAGGATCACCCCATCGTCGACTGGAATCATCAGTGGACGATGGAGGAGAACCGCCACGCCATGGTCATGCGTGACTGGGTGCACGTCAGTCGTTGCATTGACCCGACCCTGCTCGAAGACGGTCGTCGCGTGCAGATGAAAAAGGGCCAGGTACCCCAACCCAACGACATGGCCGAGTTGATCGCCTACGTGTCGTTCCAGGAACGCGCGACACAGATCGCGCACCGCAACACCGGGGCGAAGCTGCCCAAGGACGACAAGATCGGTCGAAACGTGTTGGGCCTCATCGCCGGCGACGAGACCAAGCACTACCTCTTCTACCGCGACCTCACGCTCGCGGCCTTCGCCATCGACCCCTCCACCATGATGATCGCGGTTGCCAAGCAGGTGCGCGACTTCGCGATGCCCGGTACCGGAATCCCGAACTTCACTCGACACGCCGTACGCATCGCGCGCGAAGGTATTTACGGCCTCAAGCAGTTCTTGCGCGACGTGGTCGATCCAGTGCTCGGTCTCTGGGACGTCGATCACTTGGCCGGTCTCAGTGCCGAAGCGGAGAAGGCCCGACAGGATCTCAGTGAATTCGTCGCCAAACTCGACGAGGGCGTCGAGCGGTTGACGCAGAAGGCCGCCGCGGCCGCGCTCCTCGCCTAATTCGCCACGTTGCTCGCGTCACTTCAGCCGATAATGCCTCTTCGTGCTGTCACAATCTCCGTCCCTTCGTTGCCTAGTATTTGGCAACACTAAGGAGGGTCCGGTGGGACTGAGCTTTCAAGAGGCGAACGCCGTGGTGGGTGGACCCGGCAGTCCGTTCGAAGTGATCGACGTCGAACGTGACGGCGTCACGAATCGGACCTTCAAGAACGCACCGTCTGACCTGCGTCAGTTGTTCGAGACGGCGCGCGGCATCGATGAGACGTTCATCGTGTACGAAGACGAGGACTGGACGTTCGCCGAGGTGATGGAAGAGGTCGACGCCCTCAGTCACGCGCTCGTTCACCACTACGGCGTCAAACCGGGCGACCGCGTCGGCATCGCCATGCGCAACTATCCGGAGTGGATCATCTCGTTCGCCGCGATCCTTTCGATCGGGGCGATCTCGGTCTCGATGAACGCCTGGTGGACCGGCCAAGAGTTGGAGTACGCCATCAACGACGCACAACTGTCGGTCCTCATCGGCGACACCGAGCGAATCGAACGCGGCGCCGACGCGTGTCAGCGAGCCAACGTTCGAATGCTCGGCGTGCGCCTGGACAAGCTCGCGCCGCTGGCGCCGAACGTTGAACACTGGCACGACGTGGTCGTACGCGGGGTCGCGATGCCGGAAGTCGAACTCAGCGCGGACATGGACGCGACGATCCTCTACACCTCGGGCACGACCGGCTATCCCAAGGGCGCGGTCTCGACGCACGGCACTATCGCGCAAACGGTCTACGCCTTCTCCTCGGGCGTGGCCGTGGCCGCGGTGCGCCGTGGGCCCGACGAACCGACGAGCGCCCTGCCGCCGTGTTTCATCTTGATCGTCCCGCTCTTCCACGTGACGGGGTGCATCCCGGTCATGATGTCGTGCTTCAGCGTTCACCTGAAACTGGTGATGATGTACCGCTGGGATCCGGAACGAGCGTTACAGCTCATCGAGCGTCACAAGGTGACGACCTTCGTGGGCGTGCCGACGCAGTCCTGGGACCTTGTCGAGTCACAGCAGTTCTCGGACTACGACACGTCGTCGTTGACCTCGGTCGGCGGCGGCGGCGCGCCGGCGCCACCGACCCTGATCAACCGGATCAACAACTCATTCAAGAATGGTCGTTCGGGCCTCGGCTACGGCATGACCGAGACCAACGCCTACGGTCCGCGTATCGAAGGCGACGACTCCGTCTCCCATCCCAATTCGACGGGACCGGTCCCGACGCTGGTCATGGAGGTCGAAATCCGCGATGAAGCGATGCGCACCCTGGGCCCGAATGAGAACGGCGAAATTTGGATGAAATCGCCGACGCTCATTCGGGGCTACTGGCGACAGCCCGAGGCGACGACCGAGACCATCGTTGACGGGTGGCTGCGATCGGGCGACCTCGGTCATATCGACGACGACGGGTACCTCTTCGTGGAGGACCGCGTGAAGGACATGATCCTTCGCGCGGGGGAGAACGTCTACTCCGCCGAGGTCGAGGCCGCGATCTACGAGCACCCCGCGGTCTACGAGGCCGCGGTCTTCGGACTACCGGACGAGCGCCTCGGTGAGGTCGTCGCGTGCGCCGTGATGTTGAAGCCGGGCGAGCACCTCAGTGAGGACGAGTTGCGGGTCCACCTTCAGACGCGACTGGCGAACTTCAAGGTCCCGACTCGCGTCTCGATCACGAGCTCGCCGCTGCCGCGAAACGCCGCGGGAAAATTCGTCAAGCGCGAGATGCCGGGGATCTACTTCCCCTGAGCCGCGGCGATCGCCGCCTGCGCGTATTCGGCGATGTTCATACTCTCGAGGTCGCGAAGTTCGAACCACGCCGCGTGGTCGGTCGTGCCGTGGACCTCGTGGTGGAGTTCACCGCCGGCCAATTCGACGGTGAACAGGATGCGCACCGTGTGGATCTTGTCGCCGTTGTCGCGACGGCGCACGTCGCTGGTCACGCCGAGCAGGACCGGATGCTGGACCTCGAGGCCCGTCTCTTCACGGAACTCACGAATCAACGTGTCTTCCGGCGCCTCACCAAAGTCGATGCCGCCGCCGGGCAGCCACCACAGGGGCGGGGTGTGGCGAGGATTGGAGGAACGAACGAGCGCGACCCGAGTGGCGTCGATGAGGACGCCGTAGGACCGGACACTGGTGTGCTGCTTACTCATGAATACCTTGACGTCCTGACTGTGTGATGCCCGGCGTCGCTGAACTCGCTCCCGAGAGGAACGCAGCGACCGCCTTCGCTGGAGAAATAGTAGGCGACGCCGTTCCTGGGGGCTCCGTTGGGCGAGAACCGCCGAGCGTCGCGCCGTATTCAGTGCGAATCCATGGCGTCGCCCGCGACGTCGTCAATGACGCCGGTGCGCTGGCGCTGATCGAAGCGTTCGGCACACCGGGGCGAACAGAAGTAGTAGTCGACGTGCTCGACGTGACGCGTGGCGCCCGGCGCCGAAGTGTTGACCGCCATGCCGCAGATGGGATCGGTGGCGACTGACGTCGAATGACGACTGTTGCGCGCCAAGAACCAGAGCGTCACCAGCACGCCGGTCGCGACGATGTTGAGCGCCAGGGTCCAACCGAGCGCGAAGTTGCCGCTCGCGAAGCGGGTGTGGTGCGAACTGGGCACCAACGACGCGAGATGAAAGAGCCGGTCGACGACGAGCCCGCTCGCGCTCATCACGAACCAAAAGAGGCCGAAGAGTCGAAGCGCGGCCCTCGTGCCGTAGAAACGTCGGTAGATGAACAGCAGGGGCAGCGTCACGAGGTCGGCGAAGATGAAACTGATCACGCCGCCGAAGGCGACGCCGTGCGCCCAGAGCGCGGCGGCGAGAGGGATGTTGCCGACCGAACAGACGAAGGAGATGACGGCCAGTACGGGAGCGATCGCGACGTTCTCCAGTACCGTCCAGATTCCGTGACCACTGACGAACAGATGCGACCACCAGCGATTCGGGACGTCGGACATCAGGAAGCCGGCCACGACGAAGCCGGCGAGCAGTTCCTTACGCAGCATCGTGAGATCCCCAATGGTGAAGCGCGCGGCGAGTCGGTAGTTCTCCTTATCGCGCGCCCGTTCGCGCCAGGTCTGGGTGAGCGAGCTCATCGCGGGCGGCGAGTCTCGCAACACCCGCTCGCGCATCGCGTCTTGGTAGCGCCGCGAGAAGACGTAGTGCGTGGTGAACGACAGCGCCGCGATCATGAGCGCGCCGCCGACGAACTGCGCCACGACGAACTGCCACCCGAGCAACAGGTACAAGACGATGCCCAGTTCGATCACCAGGTTCGTCGACGCGATCATGAAGATGATCGAATTCGTCCACGACGCGCCGCGCGCGAAGAGCGCGCGCGACATCGCACTGGCGGCGTAACTGCACGACGACGAGATGACGCCGAGCACCGAGGCCTTCGCCACGGACGCGGCGGTAGTCCGTCCGAGTTGGGCGCGTAGGCCGTCGCGCGGGAGCAGGCTCTGGACGAAACCGGACAACGTGAATCCGAGGACCAGCGGCCACCACGTGATCCACAGCATCGCCAGGGCCTCGCGCAGCCCGTCGCCGACGCCGTGGAAAAAGGTGTGAACCGAGGCGACCACCACTTAGCGGGTGGTCGGGAAGCCGAGATCGATCTGTGACTCCGAGGGTTGGGGCCAGCGTGTCGTGACGACCTTGGCGCGCGTGTAGAAGGCGAAGCCCTCGGGTCCGTAGATGTGACTGTGGCCGAAGAGAGAATTCTTCCATCCGCCGAATGAGTAGGCGGCGATCGGCACCGGAATCGGCACGTTGACGCCGATCATCCCGACGCTCACTTCGCGCGAGAAGAGCCGCGCTGTGTTGCCGTCGCGGGTGAAGATCGCCACGCCGTTGCCGTACTGATTGGCGTTCACCATGGCGACCGCCTCGGCGTAGGAGGCGACACGCGACACGCCGAGTACCGGACCAAAGATCTCGTCATCGTAGGCCTTCATCCCCGGCTCGACGCCGTCGAGCAGGCAGGGCCCCACGAAGAACCCGGGCTTGTCGGCCCACGAGGTGCCGTCGCGCACGACGGTGATGCCCTCGCTCGGCGCGGAGGTCACGTAGCCCACGACGCGGTCGCGGTGCTCTCTCGTGATGACCGGACCAAAGTCGCTACTCGGATCGTCGCCCGGTCCGACCGTCAAACGGTCCAGTCGTTCCGTGATGCGCCCGATCAGTTCGTCGGCGATGTCCCCGACCGCGACGACGACGCTGATCGCCATGCACCGTTCACCGGCCGAGCCGAACCCGGCGTTGATAGCGGCGTCGGCCGCGATGTCGAGATCGGCGTCGGGCAAGACGACCATGTGGTTCTTGGCTCCACCGAGCGCCTGCACGCGCTTGCCGTGCGCGGTGCCGGTGAGGTACACGTGACGAGCGACCGGGGTCGAGCCGACGAAGCTCACCGCGTCGATGCCCGGGTGCTCGAGGAGTTGGTTGACCGTGTCGGCGTTGCCGTGGATCACGTTGAAGACGCCCTTGGGCAGACCGCCTTCACGAAGCAGTTCGCCCAAGCGAACCGACACCGAAGGGTCGCGCTCGGACGGCTTCAAGATCACGGCGTTGCCGGTCGCGATCGCGTTCGCGGTCATCCACAGGGGCACCATGATCGGGAAGTTGAACGGCGTGATCGCGGCCACGACACCGACCGGTTCGCGTACCGAATGCACGTCGACGCCGTCGGCGACTTGGCTGGAGAACTCACCCTTCATGTGCTCGGTGAGCCCACAGGCGTATTCCACGTTCTCGAGACCGCGCGCCAGTTCACCCTTCGCGTCGGCGAGGGTCTTGCCGTGTTCTTGGGTGATCAGGGCCGCCAGTTCGTCGGCGTGTTCGACGAGGAGTTGGCGCAGCGTGAAGAGGACGTTGGTGCGCTGGGAGAGCGAGGAATTACGCCAACCGTCGGCGGCGCCACGCGCGATCGTAACGACGTCGTCGACGAGCTTCGCGTCGGCGATGGGGACGTGGGCGTTGACATCACCGGTCGCCGGGTTGAAGACGAGTAGATCGCCCGCCCCATCGACGCGCTCATCGTTAATGAAATAGGGAATGGTCCTCATCGAAACCTCTTTCTCATTGGCCAATCTAACGGTTCGAAGGAAATCCACCGTTAAGGTTTCCCTATGAGCGCCGCGCCCGAGAGCCGTTCATTGCGCGACGCGGCGGCCGTCGATCCGATCGGTCCCGGACGCTACGCCGCGCAGATATCCGATGATTACACGGTGGTGGGACACCCGAACGGCGGGTACCTCCAGTGCCTCTTGGCGAACGCGGCACTGGCGGCCGCGAGCGACGAGGGATCGGCCCACGTCCACACCACGGCCATCACGACGAACTACGTCACGGCCCCGAACGTCGGTCCGGTGGAACTGCACACCAAAGTGCGACGAGTGGGTCGGAGCGTCACGTTCGTTCACGTCGAACTCGTCCAAGACGAAGCGGTCACGTCCGAGTCACTGGTCACCCTGGGCACTCTCGCCGACGACGCCACGGTTCGTTACCGCCTCGACGAACTACCGGCGCTGGCCCCTCTCGAGGAGTGCCTACGGCGTACGGTGGTCGAGGAGATCAAGCTCATGAGCGTGGTCGATTTTCGTTTGGACCCCACGTGCGCGATGTGGTTGGACGGCGAACGCAGCGACCTCGCGGAGGTGAAGGGCTGGCTTCGTCTCAACGATGGCGTTGGGACGTGGGACGCGTGGACCCTGCTCTTCGCGAGCGACGGTTTGCCGCCCGCCACCTTTCCACTTGGTTCCTCGGGGTGGGTGCCGACCCTCCAGTTGACGTCCTACGTCCACCAAATACCGAACGGTGAATGGTTGCGAGCGCGCCAGTGGTGCGTGGTCATCACCGACGGTCTGGTGGAGGAACGCTGCGAACTGTTCGACGACCGTGATCAACTCGTGGCCACGTCGAGTCAGTTGGCGATGGTCCGATTTTCGGCGCGCGCCCAATGAGTTCGCCACACGGGCTCGAAGACGGTTCGCTCTTCATTCGAAATCGCCTCACCATTCCGTCGGACGAAATCGTCCTTCGCGTGACGACGTCCGGCGGTCCGGGGGGTCAGCACGCGAATCGATCACTGACGCGCGTCGTGGCGTCCTTCGACGTGAGAGAGTCCCAGGTCCTCTCGAACGCCGACCGCGAGTTGCTCTTGGAAAAACTTGGACCGGTCGTTCGCGCGAGCGCCGGTCGATTCCGCTCGCAGGGACAGAATCGCGGTGCCGCGCTCGAACAGTTGGCCCAGAAGATCGCCGTTGCGTTGACCCGTCTGCCACCGCGACGCGCGACCAAGCCGACGAAGGGTTCGAAGGTTCGTCGAGTCGACGACAAGAAAGCCCGAAGTCGAGTGAAGGAACAGCGCCGTCGCCCTACGGACGACTAGCGGACCTTGTTCAGGTGCCGGGCGATCGCTTCCAGGGCCGAATGAACGAGGCCGTCGAGTCCCGGGTCCGCGTCCTCGTGGGGACCGCGCAGCGGCGTCAGTGACGCGTAACCGGCCACGAGTAACGCTCCGTCCTCATCGGCGTCCTCGTCACTGACGTCGCCGATGTCGGGCGTCGCCGCGCCGAGTCGCAACGTCAGTTCTCCCTCGTCACCGAGTGCTTCACCATTGATCGACGGGCGCGCGGACTTCACGACGCCGGCGCGCGAGATGCGCCCACGGCGTACGCCCTTCATTTCGGCCGCCGAGAGATTCGGCACGTTGAGGTTGAAAAGGGTACGAGACGGCGCGTTCATCAGTTCCTGGAGGACCTCGATCGCGACCTCGCCGGCGGTGTCGTAATGGACGTTCTCGCCCCACTGCACCGAGACCGCGAGTCCCGAGAGGCCGAGTTGCGCGCCGGTGAGTATGGCGCCGATCGTGCCCGAGTGCAGGACGCTTCGCCCGACGTTCGCGCCGGCGTTGATACCCGAGAGAATCAGGTCCGGTTGAAACTCGAAGCTGCCCACGGCGCCGAGGATCGCGCACAACGCCGGGGGAGCCTCGAGGGAGTACGCCACGAGTGATTCCGCTCCCGGGATGCTGCGCCGTTCGTAGTGAACGCTGGGGTGGGTAAAGACGTCGCCGACCGCCGAGGACATGCCGGAGTGGTTCTCACTCGGCGCCACGACGATGGCTTCGCGGACCTCGTCCGCGGGGGCTTCGTCAATCCAGCGCTCCACGTTTCGCGCCAGCACCTCGAGGCCCAGAGCGGAGATTCCGTCGTCGTTGGTTATGAGGATTCGCATACGGCGTACGATATCGGGCGTACGTTACACGCCAGTGATTAGAGGGAAAAGCCACTGATGCTTCCATCCGGTGAACAGATTGCCATTGCCCACGGCGAGGAACGGGCCGTGATCACCGAGGTCGGAGCGACGCTGCGGACCTTCGTGAAGGGCGGACTCAGCGTTATCGAGGGCTTCGCCGGCGAAGAGGTGCCCACGGGGGCGAGGGGACAGGTGCTCTTCCCGTGGCCGAACCGTATGGGCGACGGGCAGTGGGCGTTCTCCGATCGAACCGCCCGTCCCACGATCGATGACGTCGCGCACGCAACGGCGATTCACGGACTCGTGCGCTGGCGGCCGTTTCGGATCGACTCGGTCAACCAGAATCGCTGTTCCCTGACGCTGCTCTTGCACCCGTCGCCCGAGTATCCCTTCCTCAGCGAGATCAACGTGACCTATCACCTGGGACGACTCGGTCTGACGGTCACGACGACCGTGACCAATCGCGACGACGTACCGATACCCTTCGGCGTGGGCTTCCATCCCTACCTCGCGGTCACGACACCAACGATCGAAGGGGCCGAGTTGGAGATCCCGGCCAAGGCGTACGTCGCGCTGAACGATCGCCAACTACCGACCGGTGAGATCTTGCCGGTGGTCGGAGGCAATTTGGACTTCACGACCCGCAAATCAGTGAGCGGACACGTGCTCGACACGACGTTCACCGAACTGGTGCGTGACGATTCCGGACTCGCCACCGTGGTCCTTGCCGATTCGACTGGCGGTGAGATCGAGTTGAGTGTCGATCGCAACTTCCCGTATCTCCAGGTCTTCACCGGCGACCACCTGGAAAGGGGTCGCCGTCGCACCGCGGTCGCCGTCGAACCAATGACCTGTCCGCCGGACGCGCTGCGCAGTGGCAAGGACGTCGTGGTGCTCGAGCCGGGTCAACACTGGGCCGGCTCGTGGCGACTGCGACGGAGATAGCGGTGGCCGAGCGCGTCGTCCTGGTGACCGGGTCGACGAGCGGCATCGGCGAGGCGACGGCGCTTCGCTTCGCGAAGGACGGCGACCACGTGGTCTTCAACTCGGTGCGCAGTGTCGAGGCGGGAGAACGACTCGCGGGCGCGACGCCGAACTCGATCTACGTGCAAGGCGACGTCGCCAAGAGTGAGGATTGCACGCGACTCGTCGCCGCGGTCCTCGAACACTACGGACGCCTCGACGTTCTGATCAACAACGCGGGCACGACCAAAGTGATTCCCCACGCGGACCTGCAGGCGGCGTCGCTCGACGTGTGGCGCGAGATCTTCGAAGTCAACGTCTTTGGTACGTGGAGTCTCTGCGTCGCGGCGATGGACGCACTGCGAGCGAGTCACGGCGCCATCGTGAACGTCTCGTCGTTGGCGGGCGTGCGAGAGACCGGTTCTTCGATTCCCTACGCGGCCTCGAAGGCGGCGGTCAATCACATGACCGCGCTGCTCGCCAAGGTCGTCGGGCCCGAGGTGCGGGTCAACGCCGTCGCGCCGGGACTCATCGACACGCCGTGGACCGAGGACTGGGAGACCGTGCGCGGATACGTGCGCGCCGTCGCTCCATTGAAACGTAGCGGCACGCCCGAGGACGTCGCGGACGTCATCGTGGCGCTGGCGAGTTCGGCGTACGTGACCGGCCAGGTCGTGGTCGTTGACGGCGGACTCGGGCTCGCTACCTAGGCGGCGGCGGCACGAAAAGGCGCAGCAGCCGACACAGTAACGCCGTCGCTGGCACGATGAAGAGCCGGTTGCGCAACGGTCGGCGCTTCACGCCGAGGAGCTCCAATTCCCAGGGTGTCATGAGGGCGAACGAACAGCGAACGAGCAGCCAGTTGACCGAACGCTGGATCGGTCCGCGCTGGACACCGTGCACGACGAAGTCACGCGCCGTGGCGCCGTCGGGACTGAGACGCAGTTCGGGCCGGAATCGCTGGATGGTGGCCTCCAGTGCCGCCACCGATGTTGGCGGATCGACCATGCCCAGGTCGAGAGCCAGGTTCGCCATTTCGAGCACGTAGCGATCGGCGTCTTCGTCGCTCAATCGCACCACGCCGAAGCGTCGGTAGGCCGTGAGGAACATCGAGGTCTCGGCGGCGTGGACCCACGCCAGGAGGTGCGGATCGTTCGCGAAGTAGGGGACGCCGTCGTCGGCGACACCACGAACGACTTGGTGCACGGCGAGGACCCGTTCAATCGACGCGTAGGCCTCGGACCTCGTGCCGTAGGTCGTGAAGCCGATGAAGTTCGCCGTCTGGAGGAGTCGCCCGAGGGGGTCTTCGCGGTAGCGCGAATGTTGGGCGACGCCGGCCATGGTGTGGGGATGGAGCATCTGAATGAACAGCGATCCGAGCCCGCCGACCAGCATGGGCGGCAGGTCGCCGTGAATAATGCGCGCCACGCTGTCGAGGGCGAAGTACGCCTCGTCGGGATCGTTACAGCGAGGTGGTGGTTCCTTGGACAGTCCGACGGCATTGCGGATATCGCGATTGACGCGTCGTCGCAACCGTGTCAGGGCTTCACTGGCCACCGTGGCTGACACCTTTCTCGTGTTCCCCATGGCCAGACTACGTTCGTAACTTTCATTTCAAACGGCGGTCTGGGACACTGGTGACATGGCCTCCACGCAACCACTTCGTCGCACGACGACCGAGGGTGACGTCCAGACCGAAGACGCCGTCGAGACCAAGAAACCCTGGAACGTGATCGTGTGGAACGACCCCGTCACGCCCATGGCGGTCGTCGTCGTCATCTTCCGCAAGATCTTCGGTTATTCGAACAATAAATGCACCCAATTGATGCTGGCGGTGCACCACGAGGGCCGAGCACTCGTGTGGTCCGGACACCGTGAACGAGCCGAGAGCTACTGCGTCAAGTTGCAGGTCTCGGGACTCCAGAGCACGATCGAACAGGACGCTTAGTGGCGGGCAGCAAGATCTTCACGCGTCGTCGCGACGGCCGGGTTGAAGTGCGTATGAACGACTACGGGCGTTCCGTTGTTCGAAGTGCGTTCGCGAATGTCTTAGCCGCCGAACGCGACCCCGACCACGAGTGGCACGTCTCGTTGACGGGTCCGATCGATCCGAGTCTCGATCAAGACAATCCGGTCGCGATGCTCGCACGCCAGACCGAGACCTCCACCAACGCCGAATTGGCCAGTCTCACGGTCGACGAACAGTTCTTGAATGACGCCGAAGCGTGGGTCTGGCTCACGACGCTCCAAGTCGCGCTGCGTTCGACGGCCCAAACGAACGGTTTGCTCACCGACGAACTGTTGGCCGAGGCCGACGAACAGATGCTGAGTTACGTGCGGACCATACAGTCGCTGCTCTTCGATCTCGCCGCCTGTTTCTAGCCGGCCGCGGGCCGAGACAAATCTCGGACAATTCCAATCCACACGAGACTTTTAGTGAGATCGACGTTCTAGTCTCGCTGAATGACGGCGGCCTCGGATCGACTGGAGTTGTCGCGTCTCGTTCACCGCTTCGGACTCGGGCCCAAGCCCGGCGAGTACCTTCAGTTGCTCGCCGGCGGCATCCCGCAGGCGCGCGCCAAGATCCTGGCGCGTCGATCCGATCCCGGTCTCAACGCTCTGGTGACCCCGCCCTTTCCCACCATGGGTCAGGCGCCTTCGGACCCGACCGCGAGCGCGGCGTACTGGAAAGAGGTCTACGACCAGTCGGTCAGCGTGGCGATGTGGTGGATGGACCGCATGGTGCTCGCCGATTATCCCTTCGTAGAGCGTATGACGTGGTTCTGGCACGGCCATTGGGCGACCTCGATCTCCAAGGTCACCTACGCCCTGCCGATGAAGATCCAGAACGACACGTTGCGAACGCACGCGTTGGGGAACTTCAAGGACATGTCGAGGGCGATGGTGCGCGACGGTGCGCTGATCTTTTGGCTCGACGGGGAAGAGAACGTCGCGTACTCACCCAATGAGAATCTCGGTCGCGAATTCATGGAGCTCTTCACCCTGGGCGTCGGTAACTACTCCCAGTCCGACGTCCACCAGGCGGCGCTCGGCTTCACCGGCTACAACGTCGATCAGACGAGCGGCGCGGTGACCTTCGATCCCAAACTGCACGACAACGACAAGGTCAGCGTGCTCGGCAAGCGACAGGTCTTTGACGCGGTGACCTTGAGCGATTGGATCGTGTCGCGCCCCGAGAACGCGACGTTCATCGCGCGACGACTCTGGTTCCGATTCATCTCGTCGTCGATTGAGCCGCCCGCGTCATTGTCGAAAGTCTTCGAGAACCGCGACATCTCACCGCTCATCAACTCAATCGCCCGCAATCCCGCCATGCGACGGCCCCAGTACTCGCAGGCGAAGTCCCCGGTCGAGTGGTTCGTCTCGGCTTGTCGAGCGTTGCGGGTCACACCTTCGAAGCTCCCGTCCTCGGGCGCGGTCTCGTGGTACCTGGATTCGATGGGTCAGTTCCCCTTCAATCCACCCAGCGTCGGCGGCTGGCCCTACGACGAGGCGTGGCTGACGGCGGCGGCGACGCAGTACCGCATCAATCTCGCCTACTACCTCGTTCAGAACGGTCATATCGATGCGCTCACCTCGGTGCCGAAATCAAAGATGGTCCAAGCGGCCGCCGACTGGTTGGGCGTCGCGCAGTGGAGCGTTCGTACCGAGCGCTCGCTCAATCAGGCCGTCTCGGACTCGGCTCGATTGGCGCTGTTGGCGCTCAACGCGCCCGAGTACTTGGTGAACGCATGAGTCCGTGCGACTTCAACCGCCGTCAGTTCCTCAAGTACACCGGCGCCGCGACGATCGCCGCGACGCTCTCGATGCAGGACGTGGCCCAGGCCGCGAGCGTGACGCCGCTGCCGCTCGGCACGCCGATCCTCGTCATCGTCACGCTCTACGGCGGCAACGACGGGCTCAATACGGTCGTGCCGTATTTGGATCCGGCCTACCTGTCGAATCGACCCGACATGTCCCTTGACGCGTCCGAGGTGATTCCCCTGAGCGATTCGCTGGCGCTGAACGGCACGATGACGGGATTCGCGTCGCTGTGGACGGCCAACAAGCTGGCGATCGTGCTCGGCACGAGCTATCCCAACCCGAACCTCTCGCACTTTTCTTCCATGGCGATCTGGCAGAGCGGATCGCCGATCGAGGAGATCTCGAGTGGTTGGATCGGCCGCTACCTCGATTCGCTCCCGCGGGACCCCTTCCGCGCGATCGGCGTCGGCTCGACGCTGACGCCGCTCTTGGCCGGCGACCACCGGGTCGGTTCAATGGTGCCGATCAGCGGCTTGCAGGTCCCCAACGGTTCACTGGCCACCCAATTGGAACTGCTCGCCGTCTCCTCCACTCAGGACTCCGAGCTGATCGCCGACGCCGCCGGTTCCGTCGGCGACCTTTTTTCACTGTCGTCCACCCTCACGCCGGTCTTGCAGAACGCCCCGCCGACGTCCGCGACGCCGCTCGCCCAACAACTCGACGTCGTGGCCAACATGATTACGGCCAACGTGCCGACCCGGGTGTACTCCGTGTCGCTCAGTGGTTTTGACACCCACGCGGACGAACTGAGCCAACAGAACGTGCTCGTCGGTCAGGTCTCGGACGCGATCACCGCGTTCCTCACCCAAGTCGGGACGACCGCGCGCGCGAACGACGTCGTCGTCATGGTCTATTCGGAGTTCGGTCGGCGAGTCGAGGCGAACGGGGGCGAGGGGACCGACCACGGGACGTCCGCGCCGGTCTTCGTCGCCGGGAACCGGGTCGCCGGTGGCTTCTATGGCGAACAGCCCTCGCTCACGAACCTGGTGCAGGGCGACCTCGCGGTCGTGGTCGACTTTCGCGACGTCTACGCCTCGATGCTCGAAGACGTCCTCGGCGCCGACGCCGACAAGATACTCAACAACTGGTCGACGAAACTCGATCTCATCACGCCCGTCTCGTAGCGACGTGGGCGTCGACTCCTCCGCTCGACGCGGGACTTACGAGCTGGCCCGTGCCACCACTTCATTGATTGACGCGACCATCTCCTCGGCGCTCGCGCCGGGACCGAAGACCGCCGCCACGCCGGCCGCGCGCATGTCCTCGAGATCGTTGTTCGGCACGATGCCACCGACGATGACCGGGATGTCGGACCCCTTCGATCGAAGTGCCTCGACGACCATTGGCGCCAGGGTCAAATGTGCCCCGGACAGCATCGAGAGGCCGACGACGTCGACGTCTTCTTGAATGGCCGCGATCGCCACCGTCTCGGGCGTCTGGAAGAGTCCGGTGTAGACGACCTCCATGCCCGCGTCGCGCAGTAGTCGCGCGACGACTTTGATGCCGCGGTCGTGTCCGTCGAGACCGACCTTGGCGACCAGGACCCGGACGGTCATAGCGTCGGCACCTCGATGTGGCGACCGAAGACCTTCTCCATGGCGCCCATCATCTCGCCGACGGTGACGTCGGCGCGGCTCGCGTTGATCAAGGCCGGCATCAGATTCACTTCGGGATCGAGCGCGTCTCTGGTCAACTCTTCCAAGGCCAGCAATACTTTCGCATCGTCGCGAGCGCCGCGAACGTCATTGAGGCGAGCGACCTGCTTTCGTTCGTCTTCGTTGGTGATGCGAAGAATCTCTAAGTCCGCGTCGTCGTTGCCCTCGGTGAAGTCGTTCACGCCGACGATGACGCGCGTGCCCCGGTTGAACGAGCGCTCCAAGTTGTAGGCCGACTCGGCGATGCGACCCTGGAACCAGTTCTCTTCAATGCCCTTGATGCAGCCTTCGAGCATCGAGCCCTCACCCATGGCTGAGATCTCGGCGAAGATCGCTTCGGCCTGAGCGGCCATCTCGTCGGTCAGTGATTCGACGAACCACGAACCGCCAAGTGGATCGGCGACGTTGGTGACGTTGGTCTCGTGCGCGATCACCTGCTGGGTGCGCAGCGCGATTCGCGCCGCCTTCTCCGACGGCAGGGCCAGGGCCTCGTCCATGGAGTTCGTGTGGAGCGACTGGGTGCCGCCCAGGACGCCCGCGAGGGCCTCGATCGCGGTGCGCGCGATGTTGACCTCGGGCTGTTGGGCGGTCAGTGAGACCCCGGCGGTTTGGGTGTGGAAACGGAGCTTCCAACTGAGTTCGTTTCTCGCGCCGTAGTGGTCCTTCATCCACGTCGCCCACAGTCGCCTCGCCGCTCGGTACTTGGCGATCTCTTCGAAGAAGTCGATGTGGGCGTTGAAGAAGAACGAGAGCCGTGGCGCGACCTCATCGACCGAGAGACCGGCTTGGCGCGCGAGTTCGACGTAGGCGAATCCGTTGGCCAGTGTGAAGGCGAGCTCTTCGGCGGCCGTCGACCCGGCCTCTCGAATGTGATACCCCGAGACTGAGATCGAGTTCCACTTGGGCATCTCGGCGGCGGTGAAGGCAATGGTGTCGCGCACGAGTCGCATGGACTGGCGCGGCGGGAAGACGAACTCCTTCTGGGCTTGGTACTCCTTCAAGATGTCGTTCTGCAACGTGCCGCCGAGCTGGCTGCGCGCCACGCCCGACTCTTCGGCTTGGGCGACGAAGAGCGCCAGCATCACCGCGGCCGGGGAGTTGATGGTCATGGACGTCGTGATGGTGCCTAAGTCGATGTCTTTGAAGAGGTCGCGCATGTCCGAAAGACTGTCGATCGCCACGCCGCAGCGTCCGACCTCGCCCAGGGCCATCGGGTCATCGGAGTCCAGCCCCAACAGCGTCGGCATGTCAAAGGCCGTGGAGAGGCCCTGACCGCCGGCGGCGATGATCTCCTTGAAGCGCTGGTTCGTGTCGACTGCAGTGCCGAAGCCGGCGAACATTCGCATGGTCCAGAGCCGCGACCGGTACATGGAGGCATGCACCCCACGGCTGTAGGGGAACAGACCGGGGAACTCTCCGTCCTCCGCTCCGTAGACCGCGTCCAGCGGGACCCCGGACATCGTCGCGAACACCGCGTCACGCTTGGCGGACGCTTCATACAGTGCAAGCCATTGGTCGTAGGCCGACGGGGTCATCTGGTCACCTCCGGACATTCTGTCCTGGCGTCAGCATAGGTTCCGCTCATTCACTAGAGAATTGCGTGGTCGAGGCGACGCCGGGCGTCGCGTGAACGAATCGAACTCCTTTTTCACCGTAGGCTCTGTACCATGTCCTTTTCACCCCGTCGCCGCCTCCAACTCATCTCCCTCGCCCTGGGCGCCACACTGGTGCTGGCCGTCACGCCGATTGCGGCTCAGGCCTCGGTGAAGGATCCGACGACAAAGTCGGTCCTTAAGGCCACGCTCAAGGCCATGGCCAAGGTCTCCGGGGTCCACATCTACGTCACGTCGAAGACCGGCACGCAGTCCAGCGTCGTGGTCGTCGACATTGGCGCCAACTACGGCGAAGAGACGATTCAATCGGGCAAGAACTCCGTGAAGATCGTGGTCACCCCGACCGACGCGTTCCTGAGCGGCAGCCCGACCGGTCTCACGACGATCATGGGTCTCACCGCGGCCGAGCAGAAGAAGGTCGGCACGCGTTCGGTCGTGATGAAGTCCGGGACGACTCCCTACACCAGCTTCCACTCCAATCTCACGACCTCGGTCCTCAAGGGGATCATGCCGACGGCCAAGGGCACGAAGTACAAGGTCAGCAGCGACGGTGCCAAGGACTATCAACTGACCTGGAAGACCGCGGCGTCGAGCACGACTTCGGCGACGAAGAGCGTCTTGACGATCTCCTCGGGGTCCAAGACCCTTCCCGTCAAGGAAGTCATCACCGGCTCTACGGGTGGGGGAACGACGACCTTTTCCAAGTGGGGCGAGAATGTCGTCGAACAGGCACCGAGCGGGACCGACACCATCGCGTACGCCACGGTGATGGGCTGATTCACCCGACTGGCACACGTCAAACGAGTGAAGTTCTGCTGACGTATTTTCGACGCACTGCGGTCACGCTCTGAGTTTCAAGAAGTACTCGACGTGGACGACGTCCTTGGGATAGTGCGTGAACGTCGCACGTGCGTCGATGCCCGACCCTACGTGGCTGGCCGACGCGGGCGCCTCCATCAGTGGATCGGTGCAGTGCTGGTTCCACCACGTGTTGAGAAGTGTGCTTTCGCCGTCCATCCTCGCCAAGACGTTGCCGGTCCTTCGAAAGAACGCCGACGAGTCCGCGCGGAACCTGCGATCCGGATGTTGTCAGCGTCTTCTCAATCGCGAGCTACGTCACCTTCTGACTCGGAGTGAGAGTGGTGCGATCAGAGTGATGCCACCGGCCCGATCTGATGAAAACGACGAGAGCGACGAGTATGAGAGCTATGGCAATCATGAACCTCACGATGGCCTTCACGCCCTGAACCTTGACCTCGACGTCGACGGATGTTCGATTGTTGCCAGGTGTCACACTTTCAGATTGACGCGCGCTCTCGGCATCTCAAGGTCAGCTCGGAACTACGAATGCGACTCAAGGGGCATCGTTTCGCCGGCTTCCACCCGCACTGATAAGTGGTTTCCTGGCGGAGGTAGTGGGCACGTCGCGAAATCGGTGTAGGCGCACGCTGGATTCGTCGCGCGATTGAAGTCCAAATCGACTCTTCCGTTCTCTCGCGGACCGACAACGGTGAGGAACCGGCACGCCGGGTATGTGGTCACACCAGAGGTCAAGTCGGTGAAAATGAATGAGAGTTCATCGGACTGTTCTTCGTTGAAGGCGATGAGTCGCAAAGTCTGTCCCAACAGTTCGAATTCGACTTCGCCTGATGATTCGAAAACGTGCGCCAGACCCTCAACGCTCGCACCAACCGTGACGGAATGAGGTTCGTCGTAGGGAAGGAATGTTCCATGGGCGACCCATTCGGTGCTTGCGGGGTACGTCGGAGTACCGACGTAACGAGTGCGATTTTCGTGATCGGGGTGACGCGGGCGGATCATGAAGTCGCCGTCGCGCTGCGCCACTTCGACCATCGCGTCACCGAAACTGGCACGTTGCCCGTGCTCGTCGACGTTGTTGAAGTGATAGTGCCCAGTGACGCGCGAGCCTTCGACGACGAGCTCCTCGCCGTCGCCGAGTAGCACCTCGACACCTTTGGCATCGCGCCGCCACACACCGGGCACGTCATCAAAACGTTCGGGCTCGAGACCTAGCCAATGCAAACCGGTGATCGCGAGGAACCCGTGCGGACTGGCGAGTTGACGCTCGTGGTCGTGATGCCAATGCTCCCACTCAGTGACGAAGTCATTGTGGTCTGGTCCGTCGGTCACGACTTCACTCCGTCATCTCGTGGGAAGGAGGCGACGACGTGTTCGTTGGCTGGGCACTTAGTCGTCGAAACAGTATCGAGGAGCTCAACGGATTCACGTAACGCAACTTAATCTTGGTGCGCCGGCCGGCGAGTGCGGCGAGCGATACGGCACAGAGAACAGGGAAAAGTGTTCCCTGTAAGGTGGCCACTAATGACTTCGATGGACGACTCGTACGACCTCAACATGGCGGCGGCGATGCTTCGCTCGAACAGCACCGACCTTCGACTCCTCTTGAAGGCGCTCTGTGAAGAGCTCTCCGACACGCTCGGCGATCGCTTGCGCGTCCAGCGCGGCGGCAGTCGATTCAAGAAGTCCGAAGCCATCTCCTCGGTGCAGATCACTATGGCCAGTGACCAGTTCGAGGCGGTGATCGATGGGTCGGACCTTCGCTGCACGGTCGGACACTTCTCGGGCGGGATTCGCATCCGTAACGAAAACGTTGACGTCAACGTATGGATCGTCAAACTTCTCGGGGCACTCCAGGCCGAAGCGGCCCACAGTGACACGGCTCGACAGGCCCTCGAAAACCTTGTCATAGGAGGCAACACGTGAGCGACGTAACGAACGATCTACCCCAAGCGACGGGCCATCGACTCGAGGAGTTGGAGAAAGGTCTCTTCACCTCGGATCTCTCGGTCAATGAGTTCCTCTTGATCAAGGAGGTGGGCTTTCACCCCGCCGGTTTTGTGATGGGGTCGTCGATCTATCACACCGGCATTCAAACGCGTAAGTGGGGACAGAGTCTGGAGTTGACGAAGCTCACCGAGGCGATGTACAACGCGCGTGAACTCGCCATGACGCGAATGGAAGAAGAGGCGGCCGAACTGGGTGCCGACGGTGTCGTGGGCGTACGCTTGACGGTCAACTACTACGACTGGGGCAAGGACGCCGCGGAGTTCATTGCGGTCGGGACCGCCGTGAAGGCCGAGGACGGCGTGTCGCGCCTCAACAAACTAGGTAAGCCCTTCACGTCGGACCTCTCGGGCCAGGATTTCTGGACACTGCTGCAGACGGGCTACTTCCCTCAAGGTCTCGTGATGGGCACGTGCGTGTACCACATCGCGCACCGCGGCATCGGCCAGACACTGGGGACGACGGGTCAGAACGTGGAGCTGCCGAACTTCACTCAGGCGCTCTACGAAGCGCGAGAACTGGCCATGACGCGCATGCAAGACGAGGCCACACGACTGAGCGCTACGGGCATCGTGGGCGTTCGCCTCGAAGAGAAGTCGCACCAGTGGGGTTCGCACACCATCGAGTTCCTCTCACTCGGCACCGCCGTCTTGAAGACCTCGGACGAGGTCACCCTGGCCAAGCCCACGACGATCATCACGCTCGACAACTAATGACGCCGCCGAGCGACCTACCCGAAGCGGCGGAGCGCCGGCTCAGTGCCGGCGCGTTCTCTTCGGGGCTCAGCGTGTCGGACTTCGCGGCGTGCCTGGAGTTGGGTCTCGAGCCCGTGGGGCTCGTGCAAGGATTCTGCGCGATGCAACAGGGCGTGTACTCGATGATGGGACTCTCTCGAGGCCTCTCGCCCTACGGAGGATCCCAGGGCGGCTACGTACAGAACTATCAGTGTCCCCACGGCATGATCGCTGGCGAACATCGAATGTGGGGCCAGAACTACCAACAAACGTGGGTCGAAAGTGCGTGGAACGAAGGCTTCACGAGTTCGTACTCGCGCATGCTTGAAGAAGCGACTGAGCTCGGCGCGCACGGCGTCGTGGGTGTCGTCGATACGGTGAGCCGTCTGACCGACGCCAACGTGACCGAGTTTCACATATCGGGTACGGCCGTGAAGGTGCTGGACACGCCGGCGGCGGCGTCAACGCCCTGGAGCACGTATCTGGCCGGGCAGCGTCTCGCGAAGGTCTTCGAAGCGGGCTACGTGCCGGTGTCGATTGTCGCGTCCGTCTCATCAATCCGGGTGTGGGCGTCCTGCGTCACCGAGTACCTGATGGAAGGTATGGGCATGTGGTCAAACTCGACGAGCCCCACCGAGATCGAACAGATCGTCACCGCGATGTCTCAAGCGCGCTTCATGGTACGCACGTCGGCGCGCGATCAACTCCACGGCGACGCGCTGCACGGCGCGGACTTGCAACTCAGTGAACGAGAGTTCGAGAAGGGGGACCTGGAGGTCGAAGCAGTACTGCGCGGCAATCGCATTCGGCGCTACAAGGATTTTGACCCATTGCCGGTTCCCAAACCAACGGTACGACTCTCGTGACGAACGCACAGCACCCGACGAGCGCTCCCGACGCCAAAGCCGAAGTACGTCGAGCCGTCGCCTCACTAAAAGAAAATGCGCCCGACGCGGGTTCGACCACGTCGGACCTTTCGATCGACGAGGAACTGAACCTGCACTCCATTGGTTGGGAGCCCGTCCAACTCGTCAGTGGTCTGTCGGTCTTTTCCACGCCGGCGGGACTGTGGAACTGGGGTCAGGGAGAGATAGTCGCCGCCGGTGAGGCGCACGAACAGGCATTCAAGTACGCCATCAAGCGCATCCACGGCGAGGCCGCCATGGCCGGAGGTCACGGTGTCGTGGGCGTGCACGTTGAGCGACGCGTGTACTCCACCCATATCGAGATCTCCCTGCTCGGCACGGCCGTTCGCCCGGTGGGTGCGAAAGCGGTGGACGCGAGTGCCGTCTTCGTCTCGGACTTATCGGCGCGCGACTTCACGATGTTGATGGTGGCCGGATGGCAACCTCTCGGTCTGGCGACCGGGGCAAGTTTCGTCTACGCCCCCCGTCGCACGGTGGGTACCGTGCTGCAACAGCAGTCCCAAAACGTCGAGTTGAAGAACTTCACCGAGGCGATGTACTCGGCTCGTGAGACGGCCATGGAACGAATGCAGAGTGACGCGTTGGCGCTCAAGGGTAGTGGTGTTGTCGAGGTGAAACTGGTGGAAGGTCCAATGAGCTTCGCCACTCACGCGGTGGGCTTCGCGGTCTGGGGCACCGTGGTGCGACTCGCTAAGGATTCGCATCAACTCGTCCGACCCACGATGGTGGTCTCACTCAATGACGTCGAAGAGGCTTTTGACCCCTCGGCGCTGGCGTGAAGCGTCGACGGCGCCCATTTGTTCCCTGTATCGTGCGTGATCGAGGGCACGCGAATCGGTGATCGGTACGTCGACATTCCCCGTCGCGTGGGTCATAGTTACATCTGCATGACAACGTCGTGTGAGAGCGTTCATCGAGTAGGTGTCTGCGTGAATTGGATTGCGTGGCGTCGTGAGTCCTGACACGGTTGAAGTCGATGGCGCGTAGAATTCAGTCATTCTTATGAGGTCTGCATGCTCTTGTTATCTGAGCCACTTAAGGTCGTCGGGTGATTAAGGTTCGCGGACTCACGAAGCGTTTCGGTGATGTTGTCGCCGTCGACGACCTTTCTTTTGACGTCGCACCAGGGCAAGTAACTGGATTCCTTGGTCCGAACGGATCGGGAAAGTCCACGACGATGTCGATGATTATGGGCCTCAATCATCCCAACTCGGGCTCAGTCACAATCTCCGGCAAAAAGTACAAGGATCTTCGCTGGCCGATGCGCGAAGTCGGTGGGTTGCTCGAAGCACGCGCTATTCACCCTGGTCGCTCGGCGTACGCTCACCTTTGGTCGCTCGCCCAATACGGCGGCATCACGAAATCGCGTGTCGATGAGGTCCTGGAGCTGGTCGGACTCACCTCGGTCGCCAAACGACGGGTCGGCAAGTTTTCGCTGGGAATGGGTCAGCGGCTCGGCATCGCCGGCGCCTTGCTGGGTGACCCAGCGGTCATCTTGCTTGATGAACCTGTGAATGGCCTCGATCCCGAAGGCATTCGCTGGACGCGATCCCTCTGCCGCGATCTCGCCGCCGAAGGCCGCACGGTGCTTATTTCGAGTCACTTGATGGCCGAAATGGCGCGCACCGCCGACCAGTTAGTCCTCATCGGTAAGGGGCGCCTTATCGCAGAACTCTCCGTTGACGACTTCGTCGCGTGCAGTTCCAAACAGTCGTTCAAAGTGCGCGCGGCCAACCTGGATCTATTGATTCCGGCTCTCGAGGACGCCGGAGCGCTCACGTTGAGAGAACCGAACTCGTGCCTCACTGTGATGAACCTAAGTGCGGAGGCCATCGGTGAACTGGCCCTCGAACAGCAAAATGCCCTCTACGAGTTAACCGATCTCTCCTCACTCGAAGACGCGTTCATGGAATTGACCGAAGGCGCGGTCGAGTACCGAGCGTCGTGACAACTACTCTTCTCATTCGTGACGATGTCACGGAGTCAAACTCTCGAGCGGGACTGCGCTGCGCTCTTCGCGGTGAATGGACCAAGTTCTGGTCGTTGCGCTCCGCTGGATGGAGCGTGTTCGCGCTCGCTCTCGTCACGTACGGACTGTGTTATCTCTCGACGAACGCTCTGCGCAGCCAGGCCCGCATCGACGATCCGATCATGCGGGTCCTCGTCGGCTTCAACTTCGGTCAGTTCGTCATGGGTGTGCTCGGAGTGCTCTTCTTAAGTTCGGAGTACAGCACCGGCCAAATTCGCTCGACCGTGGCCGCGATGCCGCGACCAGGAATTGTGCTCGGGGCCAAAGCCATCGTTGTTGGGGGAGTCGGACTCGCTCTC